>OGRR01000116.1_pt1 | contig 82182 bp, 96 predicted proteins | sample 1553511 | NCBI WGS metagenome assembly OGRR01 (sample SAMEA2580040, study PRJEB22360) | human gut metagenome | biome: human gut; feature: human-associated habitat; material: faeces | place: Denmark | collected 2008/2010 | reverse complement strand
GACCAGCAGCTATCGCCCCCCGGAGGCGGCCCCCGCCCCAGCCGATGCCTCAGCCGCACTGCGCATCGCCGATGGCCGAGGGCAGACATTGGAAACAGCCCTTGCCGCTGCCGAAGGAACTTTGCCGCAGACGGCAGATTATCGTCTGTGCGATTATGTACTGTTCCCGGAGCAGACGGAGGATGCCGTGCTGGCAGCTTATGAGAATCTGGTGCTGGAACGCGGCTGCGGGCGCACAGCGGCCCGACTTTCCTGCACGGAATTTGATCTGGAAATACTCTTGCAGGCATGTGAAAAAACGGAGACGCTGCCCGACAAACTGCTGGACAAACTCAAAGCGGGATCGGCGGCAATGCCCCGGCTGTATGCACACGAGGAAAGCATGTTGCTTCCTGTGCTTTGCTTGCCCGAAGCACAGGAAGGGAAAGTGATGGCTTCTGGCAGCGGGGCCTTCCGCACCGGGAGCGGTGCGGTGCAGCGCCTGACAGAAAACGAGACAGAGGCGCTTTTTCTGCTGACGGGCACACCGGGCAAACGAACCTTCTGGCTGCAAGGAAAGCGTGTAACCATCCGGCGGTGCACCGTCTCAGTTGCTCTCCGGAAGCAGACGGCCACCCTGCGTCTGGACTGCCAGACGGCCTACGGCACGCCGCAGCCGGATGCGGCACAGTGTCAACAGTTGGAAGAGCTTTGCCTTGGGGTGGTACGTTCCTGCTGGCAGCAGGGGACAGACCTGCTGCATCTGCAGGAGCACAGTCTGCTGCGCACAGGCTCTCCCGACGGGTTTGACCCAACAAAAAACGCCTGCCCGCAGCTGCAGGCAGACGTTGTATTTCTGGGTGCTTGAAAAATCAGGATGCCGTGGGGAAGGTGACCGTGATGGTCGTGCCGACGTCCACCTGACTTTCCAGCTTGATGCGGGCCTCGTGGATGAGGGCAATGTGCTTGACAATGGCCAGCCCCAGACCGGTGCCGCCGGTGGCCTTGCTGCGGCTCTTGTCCACCCGGTAGAAGCGCTCGAACACACTGCTCTGCGACTCGCGCGGGATGCCGATGCCGTTGTCGGTCACGGTCAGGCTGCAATGGCCGTCCCGGGTGCAGGCTGTCACGATCTGCACCTTGCCGCCGGGGCGGTTGTAGCGGATGGCGTTGTCACACAGGTTCTGGCACAATTCATCCAACAGATTGCGGTTGCCCCGCACCGGTGCGCTCTCGCCCAGATAGGTCAGGGTGATGTAGGCGTGGCGGGCGTTCAGCTTCTGACGCTCCACACACTCCTTGACCACGTCCAGCAGGTCCACGACCTCCATTTCCGGCATGGAGGAGGTCTCGGAGGCGTTGTCCAGGCTGGACAGCTGCAGGATATCGTTCACCAGCTGGATCATCCGGCTGGCTTCGCCATGGATCTTCTGGGCAAAACCGGGCACATCCTCCGGCTTGGCGATGCCGGTCTCGATCAGTTCCGCATACCCGGAAATGCTGGTCAGCGGGGTCTTGAGCTCGTGGCTCACATTGGCGGTGAAATCCTGCCGCATCTTCTCGTTGTTTTCCCGCAGGATGCGGTCGGCATGGATGCTCTCGGCAAAGGGGATCAGTTCCTTGTACGGGACCTTATCCTGAATGTGGTCCAGATCCTCGGTCATGTTCAGCACCGGCTGCACAAGGGCGCGGGTGAGCAGGGTGGATAGGATCGCGGCAGCCAACATCAGGGCAACGCAGCTCAGCACGATGGCCGGCAGGGCTCCGTCGTAGACCGACCACACCGTTTCGGCGTCCTGCGCCACGCGCAGGATGTTGCCGCCGGGCAGCTGCACGGCATAATAATAGGTCTCATATCCCATGGTCTGGGAATCACGGATGTCCTTGCCGATGCTGCCCTGCAGCGCCTGCACGATCTCCGGACGGGTAAGATGGTTTTCCATGGGCTGATCGGTGGCAGACTCAAAGATCACGTCGCCGTCCGGGGAGATCAGCGTAATGCGCAGGTCGCCGGTCACAAAGAAAGAAAGCTGCTGCGGCTCGCTGGTCAGGTCATACCCGGCACGGATGAGATCGCTCTCTTTTTCCAGGTCATCCCAGGCCTGGGCGGTAAAAGCCCGGTGAAAGACAAAGATGCACAGTGCTGCGGTGAACAGCAGCCCCAGAAAGCCCATGAGGAACAGCCGGTAGCTGATTTTTTCTTCCATGCTGTGCGGCTTCATTCGTCTCCAGCCTCCTCGTCATCGGCCAGCTTGTAGCCCACCTTGCGGATGGTGCAGATGTAGCGTCCGGCATCGCCCAGCTTTTTGCGCAGGGTGCGGATGTGCATGTCCACGGTGCGGCTTTCTACCGAAATGTCGGTGCCCCACACCACCTGCAAAATCGTCTCGCGGGTCACCACAAGGTTGGTGTTCTCCAGCAGAAGGCGCAGCAGGCTGTATTCTTTGTAGGTCAGTTCGACAGGCTGGTTGTTCACCGTCACGCTGTGACGTGCATTGTCCAGCAGGATCTCATGGAAGCTGAGCACATTGGGCCGTTCCTCCGGAGCCGCCCGGCGCAGAGAAGCACGCACCCGGCTGAGGAACTCCATGATGCCGAACGGTTTGGAAATGTAGTCGTCGGCACCGCAGTCCAGCCCGCGCACGGTGTCCAGCTCGCTGGATTTGGCCGTGACCATGATGATGGGCAGCCGGTGCAGGGAAGGGGTGTTGCGCAGCTTTTTCAGGATGGAGAACCCATCCTCGCCGGGCAGCATCACATCCAGGATCACAAGCTCCGGGGCTTCGGTGCGCATGGCCTGCCAGAACGGTTCGGAACTGGCAAAGCTGGCCACTTCATAACCGTTGGACTGCAGGGCATACTGCTCCAGCTCACGGATGGCGTCATCATCTTCTACGATATAGATCATTTGTCAAATTCCTCCGCAGATTGATTGTCCGGGAAGAGATACCGCTCCCGGTATTTGTCCAGTCGACGATGAAATTCTTCGCTCTCCTTGGTATCTTTGCCATGACGCAGATCGTTGAGGTAAGCGTGGGTGTCAAAACTGTCCTGTGCTACCTCGATCTGGGCAACAGCCACATTGCTGCAGTGGTCGCACACACGCTCGTAGTTGGTCAGCAGATCGTCCAGCACAAAGCCATACTCAATGGAGCAGCTGCCGGTCTGCAGGCGGGCGATGTGGTGTGCCTTGATGGCACGCACCAGCTCGTTGACCACAGCTTCCAGCGGCTCTACCTTGCTGGCCAGGTGCAGGTCTCCCTTGCGGAAGGCGTCGGTGGTGCGGCTCAGGATATCCTGCACGGCATCTTCCAGCACCTGCAGCTCCTCTTGCGCGTCCTTGGAAAATTCAATGTTCTTCTGGTGCATTTCCTCCGCGGATTCCAGCAGGTTGACCGAGTGGTCACTGATGCGCTCGAAATCGCTGATGGTGTGCAGCAGGGTATTCACGCTCTGGCTGTCGGCGTGGCTCAGCTCGCGGCCGGACAGCTTGACAAGGTAGGTGCCCAGAGCGTCCTCATAACGGTCCACGGTGCTTTCCTCGTCACGCACCTTCTGGGCCAGCTCGTCGTTCCACTGGTGGGTCAGGCTCATGGCCTGCACCACGCCCACGCGGGCCAGCTCTGCCATGTCGGCGGTGGCGCTGCGGGCGCGCTCCACGGCCACAGCCGGGGTGTTCAGCAGACGCTCATCCAGCAGGGCAAAGCTCTCTTTTTCCGGGGAGTCCGGGATGGTGAGGATGGCCAGCTTTTCCAGCCCGTTGGCAAAAGGCAGCAGGATGAGGGTGGCCAGGATGTTGAAGGCGGAGTGCACCACGGCGATGCCCCAGGCTTCAATGGTGGAATCCACAAAGGCAAAGTGGCACACGGCGTTCAGACCGTAGAAACCAAACAGGAAGATGGTCACGCCGATGATGTTGAAGTACAGGTGCACCATGGCGGCCCGGCGGGCATTCTTGGTGGCACCCACCGAGGAGATCAGCGCCGTGACACAGGTGCCGATGTTCTGGCCCATGATGATTGGGATGGCACTGCCGTAGGTGATCACGCCGGTGGCGCTCAGTGCCTGCAGAATGCCCACACTGGCGCTGGAACTCTGGATGATGCCGGTGACCAGTGCGCCCACCAGCACACCAAGGATGGGGTTGGAGAAGCGGACGAACAGGCTGGTGAACCACTCTTCGCCCTGCAGCGGCAGCACTGCGTTGGACATGGTGGTCATGCCGGTCATCAGCACGGCAAAGCCGATGAGGATGGTGCCCACACCTTTTTTCTTCTCACTCTTACACATATACAGCAAAATGCCGATAAATGCAAGCAAAGGACTGAAAGAAGTGGGTTTGAGCAGATTGATGAGGAGGCTGTCGCCCTGCAGGCCGGAAAGGCTCAGGATCCAGCTGGTGACAGTGGTGCCCACATTGCTGCCCATGATCACGCCGATGGCCTGATGCAGCTCCATGATGCCGCTGTTGACAAAACCGACCACCATGACGGTGGTGGCGCTGGAGCTCTGGATGATGGCCGTTACGCACAGACCCAGAAAGAAACCTTTGAGCGGGCTGTCGGTCAGCTTGCTCAGGATCTTTTGCAGCTGGCCGCCGGCCTGCTTTTCCAGCGCCTTGCCCATGATGTCCATGCCGAACAGGAACAGGGCCAGGCCGCCCAGCAGAGAAAAGACATTGAAAATAGTCATAAGGATTTTCCTCACTTTGATTTGACATGTTTTCTTCCTGATCTCAGTATAGGGCGGCAATGTAAAATTTGAAATCTGCGGAATGTAAAACTCATGTAAAGTAAGAAAAATGTAAAAATCTTGTGCACGGGGCACAAAAAAACACAGCATAGCAGGTCGTTCCTGCCAGACTGTGTTATCGGGTCGGTTTTGGATAAGGCTTTGGTTCGTCGGTCAAACCAAGGATATAGTCAACACTTGTATCATAGTATAGGGAAAGCGCCTTGAGCACATCGGTCGGGATATCACGCTTTCCAGTTTCGTAATTGGAATAACAAACCTGTGTGCATTTCAGATATGCTGCAAGGTCTTTTTGCATCAGATCCCGGTCTTCGCGCAGATCGCGGATGCGTTGATACATTGGCAAACACCTCTCATCCTGGAGAACTTTCTAGCAAACCAACTTTTTAATGCAATAGCAACAACGTTGGTTTGTGTATCGCAACTATGCCGTTGCAGCTACGCTGACTTCTAATCTTGCGATAATGGGAATATAGCGCATAACGAATTGTTATATTGACATATAAAACAAAACGTTATATAATTGCTGTATAAGTGGATGAGCCTTGCTTATCCTTGGAAGAATTTCAAGCGCAGAGAGGAGCAAAATCATGACCCCGAACGAATTAATTATGATCCTTGTTATTTTTGGCCTTCCAATCCTTGTGGTCATAGCCTTGCTAAAATATATTTTCAAAAGATAAAAAACAAGGCAGGGAAAAGCACCTCATCTGCGGTACACGGTAAAATTTGTACGGCAGATGGGGTGCTTTGCTTTTTCGGGTGGAAGTTCAGGACCCGGGAAATTGTCAGGAACTTTTCCGAAAAGAGTGATTGTAATCTGGAATCGTCTCGATTATAATATAAGGAGGAATATATTGTGCCGCTGCCGGCGCACAGCCGGGCACAAGAACACAGGAGGAACAAGGATGGGTACGTTCAACGTCTCGCTCAAAACGCTGACCGAGCGCGTCAGCCTGGAGGTGGTCTATACCCCCAAAGAACTGGACCAGATCAATGTTGAGATCGCAGAGGTCAACCGTCCGGGTCTGTTTCTGGCCGGATACTATGACTATTTTGATAAACTCCGTCTGCAGATCATGGGTCTGGCAGAGATGAATTTTCTGTCCGGGCTCTCGGCCGAAAAGCGATACGAGGCGCTGGAACAGCTGTTCCGCCAGCAGCCGCCGGCCGTTATCGTGGGCCGCAGCGAAGAGTTGGAACCGTTCCCGGAGATGCTGGAGCTGGCCAAAAAGCACAGCGTGGCGCTGCTGCGCTCCAACGAGACGACCTGCACCCTGATGGGCAGCCTGATCAGCGTGCTGAACCTGGAGCTGGCTCCCCGCATCACCCGGCACGGCGTGCTGGTGGAGGTGTACGGCGAGGGCATCCTGATCCTGGGCGACAGCGGCATCGGCAAGAGCGAGCTGGCCATTGAGCTGGTCAAGCGCGGGCACCGTCTGGTGGCCGACGATGCGGTAGAGCTGCGCAAGGTGTCCAACCGGCAGATCATGGGCACCGCTCCGGAGAATATCCGCCACTTCATTGAGCTGCGCGGCATTGGCATCGTCAATGTGGCCCGGGTGTTCGGTGTGGGTGCAGTCAAGCTGAGCGAGAGCCTGGACCTGGTGGTCCAGCTGGAAGCCTGGGACCCCACCAAGAATTACCAGCGTACGGGTCTGGAAAACGAATATTACGACATTCTGGGCGTCAGCATTCCCAGCACCAGCATTCCGGTCTCGCCCGGACGCAACCTTGCTGTGGTGCTGGAAACCGCGGCCATCAACAACCGCCAGAAAAAGATGGGTTACAATGCGGCCAAGGAGCTGCTGATCCGTCTGGGTCTGGACGATAAACTGGACTAAAGGAGCACGCACCATGGAACAACTCAAGCAGCAGCTGCAGGCGGCTGGAATCCTTTATAAAGAAAACGAGCCGCTCTCGGCACACTGCACTTTCCGCATTGGCGGCCCGGCCGACCTGTTTGTGATGCCGCGGGATGAAGATCAGCTTTGTCAGACCGTTCAGTTCTGCAAACAGTCGGAGATCCGCTATTACCTGCTGGGCAATGGCAGCAACATCCTGTTTGCGGATGAGGGCTTTCGAGGAGCAGTCATTGATGTTTCTGCCGAAGCAGCGGGAATGGGACTGTCGATTTATCAGAATGCCGACGGCGATTATATTTCGGCACCGGCAGGTCTGAAACTTTCCGAGCTGTGCAAATTTGCCCTCCAGCACGGCTACACCGGGCTGGAATTTGCCTATGGCATCCCCGGCACGGTGGGCGGTGCCGTCTACATGAACGCCGGTGCTTACGGCGGCGAAATGAAGGATGTGCTGGAAGCCGTCAGCTATCTCACCGCCGACGGCCGCTGGGTGGACAGTGAAGCGTCCGAGCTGGACTTTTCCTACCGGCACAGCGCGTTTGAAGAGAATGATGCCTGCATCCTTGGCGCAGTGTTCCACCTGGAAAAAGGCGACCCGGATGCCATCAAGGCCCGGATGAACGAGCTGATGCAGAAGCGCATCGACAAACAGCCGCTGGACAAGCCCAGCGCCGGCAGCACCTTTAAGCGCCCGGCGGGCGCTTTTGCGGCGGCCCTCATCGACCAGTGCGGCCTGCGGGGTTACCGCCATGGCGGTGCCGCCGTAAGCGACAAGCACTGCGGTTTTGTGGTGAACCTGGGCGGTGCCACCTGTGCCGATGTGCTGGCACTGTGTGACGAGGTGCGCGCCATTGTAAAGGAAAAGACCGGCTACGATCTGGAAAAAGAGATCCGGGTCGTGAAATAAGATAGATTCAAAAAGGAGCGGGATCGGATCCATGGAACTGTTGATCGTCAGCGGACTTTCCGGTGCAGGAAAGTCGGTTGCTATGAATGCGCTGGAAGATATCGGTTATTTCTGCATTGACAACATCCCGGCGGCACTTCTGCCCAGCATCACGGCCTTTTCCAAGGCGGGCGATAACCAGCTGGAACGGGTGGCGCTGTGTATGGATGTGCGCGGCTGCCGCACGCGGGAAGAGATCGAACAGGCGCTGCAGGAACTGGATGAGCAGAAAAAGCCCTATAAGATCCTGTTTCTGGATGCGCCGGACGAGGTGCTCATGCGCCGCTACAGCGAGACCCGCCGCCGTCACCCCATCAGCATCGCAGAGGGACTGTCCACCCGGGATGCTTTCCTGAAGGAACGTCAGATCCTGGAGCCGCTGCGGGTGCGGGCCGACTATACCATCAACACGGCCCTGCTCTCCACCGCCCAGAACAAGGAGCGCATCTGCGACCTGTTCCTGAAGAACGGCGGGGCAAAGAGTGCCATGCGGCTTACCATCATGTCCTTCGGGTTCAAGTTCGGCCTGCCGCCGGAGGCGGATCTGGTGCTGGACGTGCGCTGCCTGCCCAACCCCTTCTATGTGCCGGCGCTCAAGCACAAGACCGGTCTGGATCAGGAAGTGGTGGATTTTGTCATGAGTCACCCGGAGGCAAAGCAGCTGCTGGAACGGTACGAGTTGTTTTTGCAGGTGGCGCTGCCGCTCTATGTCAGGGAAGGCAAGAGCCAGCTGACCATCGCGGTGGGCTGCACCGGCGGCAAGCACCGCTCCATTACTTTTGCGCGCAAGATCGCGGAGTACTGCACATCCCTCGGCTACGAGCCGGGTGTCCAGCACCGCGATGCCATGCGCTGACCAGAATTGAGGAACCACTATGAGCTTTGCATCCCGTGCACGGGAGGAGATCGCACAACGCAGCCTGCAGAAGGACTGCTGCGTGCGTGCGGCAGCGTATGGCTTTGCCTGCTTTGCCAAATATTTTGATAAAGGGGGGCTGGTGCTCCAGACCGAGCAGCCCCACACAGTGCAGCTGGCCCGGGAACTTTTTGCCCGCTGCGGGGTGCAGGGGGACGTTCTGGAAAAGCAGCGCCCCAGCGGCGTACTGTATGAGTTCAACATCCGGGCGCCGGAACAGGTGGCGCGGATGCATGAACTGTTCGGCACCACCGGCAGCGAGACGAGCCTGCAGATCGACCCCGCCCTGATCCGCTGTCAGACCTGCGTCAGTGCATACATTGGCGCAGCTTTTTTGTGCAGTGGCACTGTCACAGACCCGCAGAAGGAGTACAATCTGGAGTTCCTGACCGCGCGCACCAATCTGGCCCGGGATTTTGAAGCCCTGCTGGCTGAGCATGAATTTGCCCCGCACCGCACCCGCCGCAACGGCGTGAACTTGGTCTACGTCAAGAACAGCGCCAATCTGGAACGACTGCTCCGCTTTATGGGGGCAGCCGGTGCGGCAGAGGAGATCCATGCACAGAAAGCCTTCAAGCAGGTGCGCAACCAGACCAACCGACAGACCAACTGCGACACGGCCAACCTTGGCAAAACGGCCCGGGCCAACGCCCAGACCCTCAGGGCCATCCGGTATCTGCAGGAAAACGATGCATTGGAAACACTGCCGGAGGTGCTGCAGCAGGCGGCAGCAGTACGGCTGCAATACCCCGACTTATCGCTTACCGCGTTGTGTGGCTGCTTTGACCCGGCGGTGAGCAAATCCGGCCTTTCGCACCGGATGAAAAAACTGGAAGCGTTGGCAGACGCCCTGCGGCAGCGCATGGAAAAAGGACAGGAGGCAGAGCCTTGAGCGAAATCAGCGAAAACAACCACTTGGGCAGAGACTTTGTCCACCTGCACATCCATACGGAATACAGTCTGCTGGACGGTGCCTGCCGCATCGACCAGCTGATGGACCGCGTCAAGGAATGCGGCCAGACCGCCATTGCCTGCACCGACCACGGCGTCATGTACGGCTGTGTGCAGTTCTATAAGGCAGCCAAAAAGGCGGGCATCAAGCCCATCATCGGCTGTGAAGTCTATGTGGCTACCCGCACCCGTTTTGACAAGGTGAACAAGATCGACGGCAACAACCATCTGATCCTGCTGTGCAAGAATGAGACCGGCTACAAAAACCTGATCAAGATGGTCTCGGCAGCGTTCGTGGAGGGCTTTTATTCCAAGCCCCGCGTGGACAAGCAGCTGTTGGAACAGTATCACGAGGGCCTTATCTGCCTGTCGGCCTGTCTGGCCGGTGAGGTGCCGCAGGCCATTCTGGCCGGGGACTACGAGCGGGCCAAGGCCACAGCCTTGTGGTATCGGGATTTGTTCGGAGAAGGCAATTATTACATCGAATTGCAGGACCATGGGCTGGAAGAGGACAACATCGTTCTGCCGCAGCTCATCAAGCTGGCGCGGGAAACCGGCATCCCCATGGCGGCCACCAATGACTCCCACTATCTGCGCAAGGAAGATGCCAAGATGCAGGCCATCCTGCTGTGCATCCAGACCGGCAAGACCATTCAGGATGCCGACCGCATGGAGTTCCAGACCGACGAATTTTACGTCAAGACTACAGATGAAATGTATGACCTGTTCTCCATGGTGCCGGAAGCCTGCGAAAACACGGCGAAAATTGCAGAACAGTGCAACTTTGACTTTGAGTTTGGACACACCAAGATTCCTTATTATAAAGCCCCGGACGGCATGGATAATCAGGCATTCTTTGAAAAGCTCTGCTGGGAGGGCCTTGAACGCCGGTACGGGCCCAATGTCCCGCAGGCCAACAAGGACCGCCTGAGCTATGAGATCGGCGTGGTCAAAACCATGGGCTACACCAACTACTACCTTATCGTCTGGGACTACATCAATTACGCCAAAAGTCAGGGCATCCCGGTGGGCCCGGGCCGTGGTTCCGGTGCAGGCAGCATTGCGGCCTACAGCGTAGGCATCACGGATATCGACCCCATCCGGTACAATTTGATCTTCGAGCGCTTCCTGAACCCGGAGCGCGTCAGCATGCCCGATTTTGACGTGGACTTCTGCTACGAGCGTCGGCAGGAGGTCATTGATTACGTCAATCGAAAATACGGGGCCGATCATGTGGCGCAGATCGTTACCTTCGGTACCATGGCCGCCCGCAACGCCATCCGCGATGTGGGCCGTGTGATGGGTATCCCGTATCAGCAGGTGGATGTGGTGGCAAAACTGGTGCCCATGGAGCTCAAGATGACCCTGAAACGGGCACTGGAAGTTTCCACCGAGCTGAAAAAGCTCTATGACACCGACCCGCAGGTCACCGAGCTCATCGACACCGCCCTGAAGGTGGAGGGCATGCCGCGGCATGCGTCCACCCATGCGGCGGGCGTGGTCATCACGCCGGAACCTACCGACTACTATCTGCCGCTGGCCACCAACGACGGCCTGCCGGTGACCCAGTTCAACATGACCGAGATCGAGGAACTGGGCCTGCTGAAGATGGACTTTCTGGGTCTGCGCACCCTGACCGTTATCCGCGATGCGGAAACAGCGGTGCAGAAGCATCACCCGGAGTTCTCCATCCAGAAGCTGGATTACGACGACCCGGAGACCTATAAAATGCTGGGACAGGGCGACACCGAGGGTGTGTTCCAGCTGGAATCTTCCGGCATGAAGCAGGTGCTTGTAGGTCTGCAGCCGCAGAACCTGGAAGATGTCATCGCTCTGATCAGCCTGTACCGTCCCGGCCCCATGGACTCCATCCCAACCTATCTGCGCAACCGCCACGAGCCGGACAAGATCAGTTACAAGACCCCGCAGCTCGCCCATATCCTGGATGTGACCAACGGCTGCATCGTCTATCAGGAACAGGTCATGCAGATCTTCCGGGAGCTGGCGGGCTTCTCCTTCGGGCAGGCCGACAACGTCCGCCGTGCCATGAGCAAAAAGAAGCACGCTGTGATGGAGGCTGAGCGGGAGCACTTCGTGCACGGCTGTACCGAGCCGGGCCACGAGTGCCCCGGCTGTGTGGCCAACGGCATTTCGGAAAAGGTCGCCAATGAGATCTACGATGAGATGTCCAGTTTTGCTTCCTACGCATTCAACAAGAGCCATGCGGCCTGCTACGCCTATGTGGCATTCCAGACCGCTTACCTCAAGTGCCATTACCCCAGCGAATTCATGGCCGCTCTGCTGACCAGTGTGCTGGACAACACGGACAAGGTCATTGAGTATTCCGGCGAGTGTGCCCGCCTTGGCATCAAGGTGCTACCGCCGGATGTGAATGTTTCGGGCGGCGGCTTTACGGCGGACGAGAACGGCCAGATCCGCTTCGGCCTGAACGCGGTCAAGAATGTGGGCCGTAACCTGATCGAGAATGTGGTGCGGGAGCGCCGGAACAAGCCCTATACCAGCCTGTATGACTTCTGCAAGCGGATGCACGGCAACGAATTGAACCGCCGGGCGGTGGAGTGCCTGATCAAGGCCGGTGCCTTTGACCGGTTGGGCAACAACCGTCACAGCCATGTGGAAGCCGTGGAGGGCATCCTGAAAAGCATCGAGACCGACACCCGCCGCAATCTGGACGGCCAGCTGGACCTGTTTTCGGTGATGAGCGGGGGAGAGCAGGATGCCGCACAGGAGGACCGCTATGAGATCCGCCAGCTGCCGGAGTACAGCCATGCCGAATTGCTCCAGCAGGAAAAAGAGGTCAGCGGCCTGTATCTGTCCGGTCATCCGCTGGATGCCTACCGGGAAAAATCGGCCCGCATCGGTTCCCACACCATCAAGGACCTCACCGGCGAGGACGCCCATGTGACGGACGGCGAGCGGGTGCGTGTGGTCTGTGCGGTGGTCAAGAACCGCATGATGACCACCAAGTCCAACAGTATGATGGCCTTTACCAGCGTGGAAGATCTGACTGGCACCATGGAAGTGATCGTGTTCCCCAAGGTGCTGGACACCTTCCGCGATGCTATCCGCGAAAATGCGGTCGTGGTCATCGACGGACGCCTGTCGGTGCGGGAGGACGAAGCCTCCAAGCTGCTGGCAGACAGCATCGTGCCCATTGACAGCTACGACCCTACCCGCCCGCAGAACGGCCGCCCGGACCCGGTCAAGGCGGCGGCAAAGCGGCTGTATATCCGTCTGCCGTCCCGCAGCTGCCCGCAGTATGCCAAGGTGATCAATCTGCTGGGAATCTTTGACGGCAATATGCCGGTGATCCTGTATCTGGAAGACACAAAACAAAAGCTGGCGGCCCCCCGGCATCTGTACACTTCCGGGCATCCGCTCTTCTTTGAAGAACTGGAAAGACTGGTGGGCACAGAGAACATTGCAACAAAATGACATTTCTGTGCACGAATCTCTATTGGCCGGAAGGGCTCAAAATGGGTCCAAAATATTTTCAAATGGCTGAGAATGTGTTATAATGTTGAAAGGCAAGTCTTAACAATTCTTTACGATGCAAACACTGAGCGGCGTAATGAAGAAGGGCGCTGGCTCATGGGTGAATGAAGAAACAAATTGGAGGGAATCTCTCGTATGGAAAAGCAAATCAAAACGATTGGCGTGCTCACAAGCGGCGGCGATGCTCCTGGCATGAATGCTGCCGTGCGCGCTGTGGTCCGTACCGGCTTGCACAAAGGTTACCGCATGATCGGCATTCAGCGTGGTTACAACGGCCTGCTGAACGGCGAATGCTTTGAAATGAACCTGCGCAGCGTCTCGAACATCATTTCGGCCGGCGGTACCATTCTGTACACTGCCCGCTGCCTGGAGTTCAAGACCAAGGAAGGCCAGGATCGCGGTGCTGCCAAGTGTCGTGAGCTGGGCATTGACGCACTGGTCGTCATTGGCGGCGATGGTTCTTACCGCGGCGCACGCGAGCTGGCACACCGCGGCATCCCGATGATCGGTCTGCCCGGCACCATCGACAACGACATTGCCTGCACCGAGTACACCATCGGCTATGATACAGCCATGAACACCGCTCTGGAAATGATCGACAAGCTGCGCGACACCACCCAGAGCCACGACCGCTGCAGTGTGGTCGAGGTCATGGGCCGCAACGCCGGTTACATTGCCCTGAACGTTGCCATCGCCTCCGGTGCTATGGCTGTCCTGCTGCCGGAGAAGGAATTCGACATGCAGCACGACATTCTGGACAAGATCGCTGAGACTCAGAAGACCGGCAAGCGTCACTTCATCATCATCGTTGCCGAGGGCGTGGGCCACGCACAGGAGATCGCAAACGAGATCCAGGCCCGCACCGGCATCGACTCCCGTGCCACCATTCTGGGCCATGTCCAGCGCGGCGGCTCTCCCACGCTGCGTGACCGCGTGAACGCATCCGCCATGGGCTACCAGGCCGTGTGCCTGCTGGAGCAGGGCAAGTACAACCGCATCGTCGGCATGAAGGGCGAGAAGCTGGTGGACTACCCGGTGGATGAAGCACTCGAAATGACCAAGACCCTCGACCCGGTTCTGATCGACGTGTGCAACACCATTTCTATCTGATTTCCTGCATTGCATTTCTGGAGCTGTTCTCTTGGCCAGGCTGAGAGGGTAGCTCCTTTTTTGTTGGGTTATAATGGTGTTGCACACGTCGTTTCGATGGTTGCAAAGACCATTGGCATCTGATAGTCTAGGAACTAGACAATGTCCGTGACCTGGACGCGAAAAATTCGTTTTCCATTATGAAGGAGGTGAGCAGAATGGCTCATGAACTGCTGGCAAAATCGGATCATCAACTCGGGATGTGCCTGCGGATGCTGTATGCAGAAGGCATCCGCAGTTCGATTCCTGTTCACAGCGCGAAAAACGAGAAGGGAAAGATGGAGTTTCTCGTGACTGTGCCTGTGGACGATGCACAGTTTGAGGTGCTGGAACGGCGCTATCAGACCCTGATCGGCTAAAGGAAAAGCCGAGCGCAGAACAGCCGGACCGGCATAGAGAGAAGAGCTTGCACACGGAAAGTGCAGGCTCTTTTTCTTTTGGCTTTGCGGGGAGGACCGTAGTGTCTGCATTGGAATTTCTTTGAATGCGGCAAGAATCAATCTGGATATTAACGTCAAGTCGATAAAATTTTAATGACATAAACAGAGAGTATCTTTCAGAATTGATTTGAAATCAACTCACAAATACGATATGGTACCGATTTCATGTATAAAAAATACGATTTGTATTTTTCCCTTTGCTTTGCAGAGTACCGCTTGGTGTGGTATACTAGAACCGTACAAAAACGGTGTCCTGTGGGAGCAGTCTCCCGACACAGGTCACCCGGCAGGAGAGTGATTTGTTTGGAACTGGAACAGGCCCAGAAGCGTGTGGAGGAGCTGCGCGCTGTCATTGAAAAGAACAACCGGCTCTATTATGACCAGGATGCCCCGGAGCTGGAGGATTTTGAATACGATGCATTGACCCGGGAACTGAAAGCGTTGGAAGCGCAGTTCCCGCAGCTGATCACGCCGACTTCGCCGACCCAGAAAGTGGGCGGGACTCCCAGCGGGCGCTTTACCAAGGTGACCCATGCGGTCAAGATGGAAAGTTTGTTGGATGCATTTTCGTATGATGAGCTGCGCGACTTTGACCGCCGCGTACGGGATGCAGGCATCGAACCGGAATATGTGGTCGAGATCAAGATCGACGGCCTTTCCTGCAGTCTGGAGTATGAGAACGGAGAACTCGTCCGGGCGTCCACCCGCGGCGACGGCGTGGTAGGCGAGGATGTGACCCAGAACGTCCGGGCAATCAAACGCATCCCCAAGACGCTGAAAAATGCGCCGGAGTTTCTGGAGGTGCGCGGCGAGGTCTATATGCCGCACGAGGCTTTCCAGAAGCTGTGCGCGGAGCAGGAACTGCAGGGGGCCGCTCCCTTCAAGAACCCGCGCAATGCGGCGGCAGGTTCCCTGCGGCAAAAGGATGCAAAGATCACCGGAAGCCGCGGCCTGTCCATTTTTGTGTTCAACGTCCAGCAGATCCGCGGTAAGGAACTGACCCGCCATTCGGACAGTCTGGACTACCTCAAGAGCCTCGGTCTGCCGGTCTCGCCGCGCTACCATGTGGTACACGACATTGAGCAGGCCATTGCAGAGATCGAGCAGATCGGGCAGAACCGTTCCAAGCTGGATTTTGATATGGACGGTGCGGTCATCAAGGTAAACGATTTTGCCCAGCGGGAACAGATGGGCTCCACCAACAAATTCCCGCGCTGGGCCATCGCCTTCAAGTACCCGCCGGAGGTCAAGGAAACCATCCTGCGCAGCATCGAGGTGGCCGTGGGCCGCACCGGTGTCCTGACCCCCACGGCCTGCTTTGATCCGGTCTTTCTGGCCGGCACGACCGTGGCGCGCGCCACCCTCCATAATGAGGACTTTATCCGGCAATTTGGTCTGTGCATCGGGGACACTATTCAGGTGCGCAAGGCCGGCGATATCATCCCGGAAGTGATCGGGGTCACCCGCCACGCCGAGGACGCTCAGCCCTACGAGATGCCGACGGTTTGTCCGTCCTGCGGCGCACCGGTGGTGCATCTGGAGGACGAGGCGGCGCTGCGCTGCGTGAACCCGGAGTGTCCGGCACAGGCTTTGCGCAACATCATTCATTTTGCGTCCCGGGATGCCATGGACATCGACGGTCTGGGCACGGCTGTGGCAACGCAGCTGGTGGAGAAAGACATGGTGCATTCGGCGGCAGACATCTATGCGCTTAGCCGGGAACAGCTGCTGACGCTGGACAAATTCAAGGAGAAAAGCGCGGACAATCTGCTGAACGCCATCCAGCGCTCAAAAGAGAACAATCTGGACAAGCTGCTGTTTGGCTTTGGCATTCGCAACATCGGCGACAAGGCGGCGGCATTGCTGGCAGAACATTTCGGTTCGTTGCAGGCCATCCGGGAAGCAGATGCCGCTGCCATCAGCGAGATCGACGGTTTTGGCGGTGTGATGGCCCAGAGCGTAGTGGAATTCTTTGCGAAGGAAGGCACCACAGACCTTGTGCACCGTCTGGCAGATGCCGGGGTCAACATGCAGTGGAAGGGCGAACCCAAGGGCGACAAGCTGGCCGGTAAAACGCTGGTGGTTACCGGTACGCTGGAAACACTCTCCCGCAACGAGGCAGAAGCCCTCATCGTCAAAAACGGCGGCAAGGCCAGCGGATCGGTCTCCAAAAAGACTTCCTATGTGGTCGCCGGTACAGCAGCCGGTTCTAAGCTGACCAAAGCGCAGGCGTTGGGCGTTCCGGTGCTGACCGAAGCCGAATTCCTTGATCTGCTCAAAGAAGAATAATTACAATTTTGCATAGCCTCTGCGGCGTTTCGGGCCGCAGGGGCTTTTTGTTTGTGTGCGGTTCTAAGCGGGCAGGGGCTGCATACACTGGTAACACAAGTTTCGTTGAAAGGAAGTGCCCATTGTGGACGAGTATTACCGCGCGATCCGTCTGTTGCCTGCATGGCTGGCGCAGCCGCTGGCCCGGCTGCCGCAGAATACCGCCGAAAAAGTGCTCGAACTGCGGCTGCGGACAGGCTGTGGAATTTGCCTGTCCATTGCCGGGCAGCAGACGACGTTGGACGAGCTGCCGGAATGCCCGCAGACCCTGCGCGGCAGGACGCTGGATGCCCTGCAGATGGACGAGATCCTTTATGTGCTCTGCGGCGGTTCAGTACATACCCATCAGGCCGAACTGGCGCAGGGCTACCTGACCACGGCATCCGGCTGCCGTGTGGGGGTGGGCGGTCGGTTCGTATTGCGCGGCCCGGAGGATGTTGTGCTGCAGCGTCTTTTGTCGCTGAATTTCCGCATTGCGCGTCCAATTTGTACGGAACTTCCGGCGGAGCTGTGCACCCTTTTGCAGGGACATTTCATCGGGGCACTGCTGGTGGGAGAACCGGACAGCGGCAAGACCACCCTTCTGCGGCAGATCGCCCGGGAACTGGCTGCACAGAAACGGGCCGTGGCTGTGATCGATGAGCGAGGGGAACTTTTTCCGCCGGAGCAGCAGAATGGTGATGCCCTTGACTGCATCAGCGGCCTGCCCAAAGGCCGTGCGGTCCAGATGGCGCTGCGGACGTTGGCTCCGCAGGTGATCCTGCTGGACGAGCTGGGGGACCTGACCGAGGTCACCGCACTGGAACAGGGCTTTTTCAGCGGGGTGGAGTTTGTGGCCAGCGTCCATGCCGCCACGCTGGAGGACGCTCTGCAAAGGCCGCAGGTGCGGGTTTTACAGCAGCAGGGAGCGCTGCGGTTTCTTGTCCTGCTGGAAGGACGCTGTGCACCGGGCCGGATCCGGGAGATCCGGCAGCTTCCGCTGCTATGATGCTGCACATTCTGGGTGCTCTGCTGTTGCCGTTGTGCGGCTGGCTGGCCGGGGATGCCATACAGGCCCGTGCGGTACAGCACCTTGCTGCATTGCAGAAATGCCTTGCGCTTCTGGAACGCATCCGGCAGGAGGTCGCGTTCCGCCGGGCAGATCTGCAGCAGCTTTACGCAGAGCTCTGCCGGGAAGGCATACTGGAATCCGGCGCCCGCTGCTTACAGGAGGCCCCACCGCCGGAGGGCCTGACGCGGGAAGAACAGCAGTGCTTCCGGACGTGCATGTCCGGCCTTGGCCGTGCGGAAGCGCAGCAGGAGTGCGAACAGCTGGACTACTACCGGGCCCGCCTGCAGGCTTTGCAGCAAACGGCAGAACACGCTGCCCGGCGGCAGGCCGGTCTGCCCCGCAAACTGGGCCTTGCAGCCGGGATGGCAATGGCACTGCTGCTCATCTGAATTCAGAAATCTTGGAGGAAACAGCGCAGATGGAAATTGATCTGGTGTTCAAAATTGCAGCCATCGGCATCATTGTGGCGGTGCTCAATCAGCTCTTGATCCGCTCCGGGCGGGAGGATCAGGCCATGATGACGACCCTTGCCGGCCTTGTGGTGGTCCTATCCATTCTGGTCAAGCAGATCAGCACCCTGTTTGTTACCATCAAGGCGCTGTTTTCGCTGTGAGTTCCGCCTGGGTCACGCTGGGGCTGGTGGCAGTGCTGGCAGCGATGCATGCACTTTTGCAAAAGGAGCTTCCGGCCTATGCGCTCCTGCTTTCACTGGGAGCGATCGTCCTTCTGCTGGTGCGGCTGGGCGGCACCTTCCGCAGTGTTCTGGAGGGTGTCGCGCTGCTGGGACAGCAAACGGACAAGCAGGCGTTCCAATGCCTGCTGCGCAGCACGGGCATCCTGTTGCTTGCCGACTATACCCGCACCCTCTGCAAGGAGAGCGGAGCCGAGGCACTTGGTTGGTGTGCAGGGCTTGCGGGCCGCTGTCTGGTGCTGGCGGCAGTGTTCCCACTGCTGGAAGAAGTGTGTCAACGGATCTGGGGGCTGGCAGGATGAGCGGCAAAAAATACCGGGGGCTTCTGGCAGGGTTGGTGTTTCTGGCCGCAATGCCTTTTGGAACGGTTCAGGCTTTCGCACTGGAAAGCCTGCCCGGCCGGGAATTGTGGCAGCCCTACCTGACCCAAAGTGCACAGGGTGCAGCGGATTTTGCCCGGGACCCGGTGTCGGCATTGCTGAGCCTGCTGCCGGGTTCACCCGTGCAGCTTCTGGTCGATACCCTGCACAGCTACGCAGATCTTTTGCTGTTTCTGCTGCTGCTCACAGCTTTGTCATTTCTCGTTGGCGATGCAGCGGACGGTACCTTGCTGGACCTTGCGGCAGCCGGTGGCTGCGGGGTGCTCATCTGGGGTGATCTGCTGACACTGGCACAGTCTATCGGTGAACGCATGGACAGCTGGCGGCTGTTCCTCACTGGATTTCTGCCGGTGTGCGGCGCAGTCCTGACGGCAGGTGGAGAGGGAAACGCCGGAGCTGTGGCCAGCGGATTTCTGCTGAGCGTGCTGGCTCTGCTGGCACAGGGGATCGCGCTGTGCATCCGGCCGCTGCTGCAAAGCTATCTGGCCATCAGCATGGCCTGCTGCATCCACACGCAGACGGGTCTCCCGGAAGCCTGCAGGATGAGCGGGCAGCTGCTGCGAAAAAGCATTTCGGCGGGCGGAAAACTGTTTGCGCTTCTGCTTGGCGTACAGCGAGTGATCACACTGCAATTGGACCACACGACATCCCGTCTGGGCCAGGTGCTGACGGGCAGTGTCCCAGTGATCGGGCAGGCGTTGAGCGGTGCGGCCGATACCGTATTGGCCGGGTTGCAGCTGCTCAAAAACTCTCTTGGAATCGCGGCACTGGTGATCCTTGGCGCGGAATTTGTTCCGCTGTATCTGGGACTGTTGTTCCACCTGGCAGTTCTGTCCGGGTGCAGGCTTCTGTGCAGCTTTGCCGGCATCGACCGGTGCCAGGCGCTGTTTGCCTGTCTGACGGAGGCGGTCCGGTGCATGGCGGCGGTCACGGCACTGTTCTTTTCGCTGACAATGGTCGGTGTCGCGTTGATGACAATGATGAACGGAGGGTGAAATGCGGGTCGTAACGGCATTCTGCCTTGCATGTGTCTGCGCGGAGCTGCTGGTGCAGCTGGTGGAAGCGGGCTGGGCGCGCCGATGCATAAAAGCGGTTGCGGGGCTATATATTCTAACAGTTCTGCTCCGTGCAACTTCTGCACTGCCTGCGCGGACCGCACAGTGGCTTCAGCCGGTGCAGGCATCTGCCTCCATCGAGGGCGTGGAAACCACGATCCTCACGGAGGCGGCGAAGCGCTTGAATGAGATGTTGGCAGCGGAATGCGAGGCACAGACAGGCATCCCGGTCCGGGTGGAAACGGAATTGGAACAGACGCCGGACGGCATCCGCGCAGCTCGCGCGATCCTGTGGATGCCGCCGGACAGCCCGGCACAGGTGCAGACACAGCTTGTGCAGTTCCTGCAAAAAGAACTTAGCACCGACGCTGTCACCGCAGCGGAAGAGGCGGAACCATGAAAAAAGCAACGATCACAACTGTTCTTCAGGGATGCAAAGGCCCGCAGGGGCGCACAAGACTTGCGGTGCTCATTGGCGGGGTGGCCATGCTGTTGTTGCTGCTGTCGGAGTTGATGCCGACCGGGACGAAGTCTGCTGCCGCCAGCACAGCCCCACAGGAAATCGCCGCGTATCAGACCCAGCTGGAAAACCGGCTTGAAACACTGATCGCTCAGATGGACGGAGCGGGAAAGACGACGGTGATGCTCACACTGGAAACGGGGGAGGAAACGATCTATGCACTGGATACGCAGTCCGGGCAGATGCAGGAACAGCAGACGCATGTTCTGCTGGAAGATGGCTCCGCCCTGGCAGAGACGATCTATCAGCCGCAGATCCGCGGCGTGGCCGTGCTGTGCGACGGCGGGGGAGATGTCCGCGTGGCAGCACGCATCACGGAGATGGTGGGAGCGCTGCTGGATCTGCCATCCAACCGGATCTGTGTGGAACAGCGCAAGCCATGATCTGACCCAGAACAAGGAGGATTCAAGATGAGAGCACTTTCCAGAAATACCCGGCGGGTGACCGCGCTTACGCTGGCCGCTGCCCTTGTCATTGCCGTTTATCTGAACTGGCAGTATGCCCGCACCGATACCGGCATTGCAGCGGACGAGGAAGCCCAGGTCGTTTCGGCCGTGCCTGTGCAGTCGGACACGGTCCTGGACGGCCTGCCCACGGAAGCCGAAACAGTGTCGGCCGCGAACAAAAACTACGGGGAAGCACAGCTGGTCAGCGTGGCAAGCGACAGCGGCGCAAAGTTCTTTGAAGAGGCACGCCTGAAACGGGAAAAGGCGCACGATGAAGCCATGGACACCCTGCAAAAAACCATGAAGTCCTCTTCGCTCTCTGCGGAGGAAAAGAAGGACTGCACCGCCCAGCTGACAGCCGGGTTGGAAGATCTGCACGCCGAAAATGAGATCGAGACCCTCATCAAAGCCAAGGGCTTTGCGGACTGCCTGTGCTTTCTGCAGTCCGGCCGCGCCGATCTGACCGTCATGACATCCGGTGACCCGCTGACGGCGGCGCAGGTGGCGCAGATCCGGGACGTCGTGCTCAGCAAGAGCAGTGTGACGGCCCAGAACATCACGGTGGTGGAAGTAAAATAAAAAGTGTTTCCCTCCGACCGGAAGGAATCGGGCTGGAAAAAGAACCCGTTGTGTGGTCCGACAGAGTTTTCCAAACAAGTATTGAAATCAACCCCGCATTGATGGTATAATAACACCATCAGAAAACAGGAACGGTGTGCTGCCCGGCCATTCGGCGGCGGCAGCTGCAAAGCCGTTTTGAACCGAAAAAAAGCGGCAGTTCTGCTGCTTTTCAATGGAGGACAGCACAATGGATTTACAGAATATGGATCTTCAGGGCGGCAGCCTTCAGATTTCGACCGAAGTCATTGCAAAGATCGCACGGTGCGCTGCGCTGGAAGTGGAAGGCGTGGCAGAAGTTTCCTGCGGGACCCAGAACAAAAAGCTGAAGGATCTGCTGGAAGCCAGCATCCAGCCGCCGGTGGCCGTGGAAATGCGCGACGGCACGGCAGAGCTTACGCTGCATCTGATCATGGCGTCCGGCGCACGCATCCCTGCAGTGGCGGAAAAGGTGCAGGAAAATGTCAAGTCGGCCGTGCAGAACATGACCAGTGTCACGGTGAGCCGTGTGAATCTGGTGATCGCAGGTCTTGCTGCGGAGCAGTAAGAGCACTTGCAGCCGTACAAAAGAATGGATAGAACGCGTTCTCTCTGCCGGGGTTTCCCGGCGGGGAGAGCTCCTATTATGAAAGGAATATTATGGAAAACATTTTGCCCCGTAGAGAAGCTCGCGAGAATGCATTTTTGCTGGCATTTTCGCAGACCTTTGGCGACGTCCCGCTGGCAGAGGCTCTGACCAACCATGCGGAAAACGACGAAGAGCACCCGGTGGATGGCTTCAGCAAGCTGCTGCTGAATGCTTATTACGACCACTCCGCAGAGGTGGATGACGAGATCCGCGCTCATCTGCGCAACTGGACCATGGAGCGTCTGCCGCGCGTCAGTCTGACCGTGCTGCGTCTGGCCATTGCAGAGATGCTGTTCGGCGGCGAGAACAAGCCCGGCGTTGCCATCAACGAGGCAGTGGAGCTGACCAAAAAGTATGGTGCCGATGAGGACTATCAGTTTGTGAACGGCCTGCTCGGCGCAGTGGCACGGGATCACGGCCTGAATGAAGAAGCCGCTGTGGAGCCGGCTGAACAGTGAGCCGTTATACGCTCGGGGTCGATACAAGCAACTATGCAACCTCTCTGGCAGTTTTTGATACAGCCGGAGAGGTTGTTTGTGCAAAAAAGCGGTTTCTTCCGGTCAAACCCGGGCAGCTGGGCCTGCGGCAGAGCGATGCACTGTTCCACCACACCACGGCACTGCCGGAAATGCTGCACGAGCTTGCGCAGGAGTTTGATCTGACCCGCATCGACGCCGTGGGTGTCTCCCAGAAGCCGCGCCCGGCAGAGGGCAGTTATATGCCGTGCTTTCTGGCCGGTGTGAACGCGGCGACGGCATTTGCAGCGGCGCGGAGCATCCCGCTGATTTATACGACCCACCAGCAGGGCCATGCCGCTGCGGCGCTGTTTGCAGCCCGCGGCGCAGACCTTTTTACGCAGAAAGTCCTGCTGTTTCATATTTCCGGCGGCACGACGGATCTGCTGCTGTGTGATGAGGTACGCACGATCACCCAACTTGGCACTAGCACGGACCTTTACGCCGGACAGGCTGTGGACCGCGTGGGCGTCAAGCTCGGGTTTGCCTTCCCGGCGGGTGCAGAGGTGTCTCACCTTGCTGCAGCGTGCCCGGAAGAGATCCGGCCGAAATCTAGCGTGAGGGGCATGCAGTGCAGCCTTTCCGGCCTGGAAAATCAGTGCAATGCCCTGCTTGCTGCGGGCAAAAGCCCGGAATATGTGTGCAAGTACTGCCTGCTCTGTGTGGCCGATACGGTGGTCAAAATGACAAAGGCTGCGCAGAAGGAATACCCGGGTCTGCCGGTGGTATGCGCCGGCGGCGTGATGAGCAGCGATGTGATCCGCCAATGGGTGCAGAAACGCCTGCCTCAGGTGTATTTTGTGCCGGGACAGTATTCCAGTGACAATGCCATTGGCGTGTCCATTCTTGCGGCACGGGAGGCCGGTTTATGGCTGAAGTGATCACGGTTTCGGCGCTGAACCGCTATGTCAAATCTCTTTTTGATGCAAACGACCGATTGTTTGATCTGGCATTGCGCGGCGAGGTGGCAAATTTTGTGCAGAACGCGCGCAGCGGGCATTGCTATTTCACCCTGCGGGATGAGCAGGCCAGCGTAAAAGCGGTAATGTTCCGCTCAGATGCGCGGCGGCTTGCGTTCCGTCCGGAAGAGGGGATGCGTGTGGTCGTGCGCTGCCGTGCAACGCTCTATGAGCGGGATGGCGCATTCCAGTTGTATGTCAATGAGATGTTCCCGGACGGAATCGGTGCAGCACAGCTGGCATTGGAGCAGCTCAAGGCCCGGCTGGAACAGGAGGGCCTGTTTGATGCGGCACACAAAAAACCGCTGCCGCAATATCCCCGATGCATTGGGCTGGTAACCAGCAAGACCGGCGCGGCTTTACAGGACATCCGCAATGTGATCAGCCGCCGTTGGCCGGGTATCCGGCTGCTGCTCTGCCCGGTCATGGTGCAGGGGTTTGAAGCGGCTCCGCAGATTGCGGCGGCCATCCGGACGCTGGACCGCAGCGGCAGGGCAGATGTGATCATCGTGGCCCGCGGCGGCGGCAGCCGGGAGGATCTGTGGGTGTTCAACGCTGAGGTGATCGCGCGGGCAGCCTTTGCCTGCAAAACACCGCTGATCAGCGCCATTGGACACGAGATCGACTACACGATCCTGGACTTCGTGGCAGACCAGAGAGCCCCGACGCCCTCGGCAGCGGCAGAGCTTGCGGTGCCGGACCGGGAAGAACAATGGAATATTTTGCAAAATTTACAACAAAATATTTCTGAAAATATGCAAAAACGGCTCAAGTTGTGCTATAATGAGCTGGAACAATACAACTTAGCGTTGGAACACAAGCCTGCGCATCACATCTGGAAGAGGGATTTTGACCAGCTGGAACAGGCTGGGCAGACGCTTCAGATCCAGATACAGCGCCGGATGCAGGCTGCAAATATGCAGTTGGAACATGCCGCAGCACTGACAGCCTCTCTGAGCCCGTACCGGGTCCTTGCCCGAGGCTATGCGATGATCACCACGGGCAGAGGACAGATCCTTCCGGCAGACCAACTGGAGCCGGACAAGACCATCTACATTCGCAGCGCTTCCCGCCGGGCAAAGTGCCGGGTGGAGGCCGTGGAGGAAATTGATGAAAGCACCCAAAAGCTATGAAGAGGGCATGGAGCGCCTGAATGCCATTCTGGCCAAAATGCAGGACGAGCAGACGACTCTTGCAGAAGCCGTCAAGTTGTATGCGGAGGCAGCATCTCTGATGGAATACTGCCATACTGCGCTGGAAAAAACATCGCTCCAGATCGAGGAGATCGACGCGAAGATCACGCAGACCATACAGGAACAGCGGGAGGAAAACTGATGGATTACAAAACACAATATCAGATGTATCTGTCGCAGGCTTCTGCCGCGCTGGAAGACGCCTGTGCAAAGTTTCTCCCGGAGGAATCGGAGGTATGCCGTGCGGCGCGGTACAGCCTGCTGGGCGGCGGAAAACGCATCCGGGCCGTGCTGGTGCTCAGTGTCTGTGATATGCTGGGCGGTGATCCGCAGACGGCCAGAGCTTTCAGCGCTGCGGTGGAAATGCTGCACTGCTATTCACTGATCCACGATGATCTGCCCTGCATGGACAACGATGACCTGCGGCGCGGTCGCCCCTCCTGCCACAAGGCATTCGGGGAGGCAACGGCCATGCTGGCAGGAGATGTGCTCCTGACCGAAGCCTTTGAAGCAATCGCCAATGCACCGGCTTGCCCGCAGGCCTGTGTGCAGGCCGCAAAGGCGCTGGGCCTTGGTGCCGGCAGCCGCGGCATGGTGTATGGGCAGGAGCTGGACCTGAAATACGAAGCACTGGCAGCGACCGAGGAACAGCTGCGGCTGATCCACCGCAATAAGACCGGTGCTCTGATCAACGCAGCCGTCCAGATGGGGGCAGCTGCCGCCGGTGCCGACGCCGACCAGTGCCGAGCACTGGAAGCATACGCCTACGGCATTGGTCTGGTGTTCCAGATCGTGGACGATGTGCTGGATGTGACCAGCACGCCGGAACAGCTGGGCAAGCCCATTGGCAGCGACAGTGAAAACGGAAAAACAACATTTGCAACGCTGTATGGCGTGGAGGGCGCAATGGCTCTTGCACAGCGCGTAAACGAAAAGACCTGCAGCGCTCTGCGCGAAACATTCGGCGAAAAATCGGCCTTTCTGGAGCAGCTTGCGCAGCAGCTCCTGACACGCAAAAACTAAAACGGATCATCGTCCGGGAAAGCAAAAGGAAACGCTATGCAGTTCATTTATGAGATCCTTTCATTCAACCGCATCCTGACCGTGTCGCTCCTGGCATGGTTCGTGGCGCAGGTGCTCAAGACCCTGATCAACTTCATCCTGCTGGGCAAATTCCAGCTGGAGCGCATGTGGGGCGACGGCGGTATGCCCAGCGCCCACAGCGCCACCGTCTGCGCAATGGTCATTGCCACGGCACGGTGTGAGGGCATTGACTCTGCCATTTTTGCAGTGGCCTGTGTGGTGGCCATCATCACCATGCACGACGCCATGGGCGTGCGCCATGAGACCGGCGAGCAGGCAAAGGTGCTGAACCAGATGATCGACCAGTGGATCGAGGTCAGCGAAAAGAACGCCCCGTTCCTGCAGAACATGCATCTGAAGGAAATGGTCGGCCATACTCCGCTGCAGGTGGTCGCAGGCTTTCTGGTGGGCCTTGTGGTCGGCCTGCTGTACCCTCTGGGCCTGTGAGACGTGCCAGCAGGGTAGGAAACATTGCATGAAGGACGTGTGATTTGGTTATGGAATCGTTGCTGCTGGACAACATTGATCAACCCAGCGATCTGAAAAATCTGGACAAAGAACAGGTAAACAAGCTCTGTGCGGAGATCCGTCAGTTTTTGCTGCGGAATATCTCCCGCACAGGCGGTCATTTGGCGTCCAACCTCGGCGCAGTGGAGCTGACGGTAGCCCTGCACCGGGTGATGACGACGCCAATGGACAAAATCGTTTTTGACGTGGGGCATCAGTGCTATACGCACAAACTGCTCACCGGCCGACGCAGCGGCTTTGCAAAACTGCGCCAGCTGGATGGCATTTCCGGTTTTCCGAACCCGAACGAGAGCGAGCACGATGCCTTTATTGCAGGGCACGGCAACACAGCGCTTTCGCTGTCCATCGGCATGGCCTGGGCCAAGAAGATCCGGCATGAGCCGGGCTGGGTGGTTGCGGTCATCGGCGATGGTGCCTTTACGGGCGGCATGGTCTACGAGGGCATGAACAACATCGGCTCCCTGGACAATCTGCTCGTGATCCTGAATGACAATAAGATGTCCATTTCCCACAATGTGGGCGCGCTGGCACGGTATCTGACCCACCTGCGCACGACGACGGCATATTTTGACGCTAAGGACAATGTGCGGAGCTTCCTCGACAGTGTCCCGGTGGTGGGCACCCCTCTGAAAAAAACCCTGACCGAGGGTAAAACATTGCTCCGACGGGCAATGTACCACTCGACCATGTTTGAGGACATGGGGTTCCAGTACATTGGGCCGGTGGATGGTCACAATGAGGAAGAACTGGAGCGGACCCTGCGCACCATCAGCCAGCGGCCCGGCCCGCACTTTCTGCATGTTGTGACCAAAAAGGGCAAAGGATATCAGCCGGCCGAGATGAACCCGGGCAACTACCATGGGGTATCGGCCTTTGATCCGGACGGGATGCCCGACCCGGAGGTGGCTCCCAAGGAATCGTTTTCGACGACCTTCGGGCAGGCGCTTGCGCGGGAAGCTGCACAGAACAGCCGCATCTGCGCCATTACCGCGGCCATGAAATATGGCACCGGGCTGCAGTTCTTTTCCCACAGTGCGCCGGAGCGGTTCTTTGACGTGGGCATGGCAGAGCAGCACGCCGTGACCTTTGCGGCAGGTCTGGCCAGTCAGGGCATGCTGCCGGTGGTGTGCATTTACTCCACCTTCCTGCAGCGCTCTTACGATCAGATCCTGCACGATGTGAACCTGCTGCAGGAGAACGTCGTGTTCGCCATTGACCGCGCGGGTTTTGTTCCGGCAGACGGAGAAACGCATCAGGGCGTTTACGACCCGGCTTTCCTGAGCCAGATCGGTATGCCGCTCTATGCACCTTCCAATTATGCGGAGCTGACCTATTGGCTGCACGAGCTGCTGAAGGACGGCTGCAGAGGCCCCCGTGCGATCCGTTATCCGCGGGGTGGGGAAAATGCCCGTCTGGCGCAGTATGGCTGCAGCGGACAGGACTATGATTTCCTGCACAGAACCGAGGGCGCCCAGGCGGTGTTGATCAGCTATGCGGACGAAATGGATGATATTCTGACTGCATGTGAAAAACTTACGGAGCATCGTATCAATTGCGACGCACTTAAACTTGTAAAGCTGTTTCCCTTTACAGAAAAAATGATCGAAGCTGTGAAGGATTATAAAATCGTGCTATTTGCAGAAGAATGTGTGGAATGGGGCAGCATCGGGGAGCATCTGGCCTATTGCCTGCAGCAGGCGGGCTGGAATGGAACCTTCCTGCACGCTGCTGTGCATACGGCCAACCTGCCCCATGCAACCGTCCCGCAGATTAAGCAGGTCACCGGGCTGGATGCCGACACCCTTGCACAGCAGGTGATGGATGCCTGGATGAAAGGAGAAAACATATCGTGAAAATTCGGTTGGATCAATATCTGGTTCAGCATGGTCTGATCCAGAGCCGTGAACGCGCCAAGGCCATGATCATGTCCGGTGTGGTGTTTGTCAACGAACAGAAGGTGGACAAGGCCGGTGAGATGATCAAGGATGATGCCAAGGTGGAGGTGCGCGGGCACGACATCGGTTATGTCAGCCGCGGCGGCCTGAAGCTGGAAAAAGCCATGCGGTGTTTTCCGCTGACGCCCAAGGGCAAGGTGTGCATGGACATTGGTGCATCGACCGGCGGGTTTACCGACTGCATGCTGCAGAACGGTGCGGTCAAGGTCTACGCAGTGGATGTGGGCTACGGCCAGTTGGCCTGGAAGCTGCGCACCGATGAGCGCGTGATCAACATGGAGCGCACCAACATCCGCAACGTTACGCCGGAGGCTCTGGATGAACCGATCGAGTTCTTCAGCGTGGACGTTTCCTTTATTTCGCTGCATCATATTTTTCCGGTGGCACAGGCCATCACCACGCAGGACGCCATGGGCGTCTGTCTGGTCAAGCCGCAGTTTGAAGCCGGGCGCGAAAAAGTGGGCAAGAACGGCGTGGTGCGTGACCCCGCCACCCACCGCGAAGTGCTGCACAATGCCATGGGCTATGCGGCTGCCAACGGATTTGCTGTGCGCGGGCTGGATTTCAGCCCGGTGAAAGGTCCGGAAGGCAACATCGAATATCTGATGTTCGTGCAGAAGAGCGAGGAGCCCTGCGTGCTGGACGATGCGGCCGCCGAACAGGTCGTGGCTGCAAGCCATTCCACGCTGGACCGCTGAACGATACGGATACAGAACCAAAACAGGAGGCTTCGGCATGACGGTTTACATTTCTCCGAACCCCGGAAAGATCTCGGCCAGTGAGGTCGCTCTGCGTGCAGCGCAGATCCTGCAGAATCATGGTGCATCGGTGCTGATGTGCGAGGATCTGCGCACGGTCTGCAATGCGGCCGGCGTTGTATATCTGCCGCTGGAACAGTGTCTGGAACGTACGGACGTGATCCTGACCATCGGCGGAGACGGAACGATCCTGCATGAGGCGAATCTTTCGCTCAAGCATGCAAAGCCGATCCTGGGCATCAACCTGGGCCGCTGCGGTTTTCTGGCTACCTGCGAGGTCAGCGAGATGGAAAGCAAGCTGCCTGCCGTGGCGCGGGGCGAGTTCCAGCTGGACAACCGGATGCTGCTCTACGCCCATGTTCTGGGCCATGACGGCTGGGAAGGCCATGCACTGAACGACGTTGTCGTGACAAAAGGCCGCCTGCAGCAGGCCATAGATTTCAGCATTTACTGCGATGACATTCTGGTGGAGCATTACCGGGGCGATGGTGTGATCGTTGCGACGCCGACCGGCTCTACTGCGTATTCGATGGCCGCAGGCGGGCCCATTCTGGATTCGCAGACCAAAGGCGTGGTCGTCACGCCGATCTGTCCCCACAGTCTTGCCAGTCCGGCCATGGTGTTTGCGCAGGAACGCAAGCTGAACATCTGCGTCGGTCAAGTGGCCGACGGCGAGGTGTTCATCAGCTGTGACGGTGCAGCAGGATTCCCGCTCAAGGCGGGCGCAACGGCAGAAGTCCGGCTTTCGGATCAGGTGGTGCAGCTGATCACCTTCAGCAAGGCGGATCAGTTCCAGGCCATCGACCAGAAATTGCGCAGCAGACGATAAAAGGAGATACGACGAGCTATGGCACATGTCCGCAAAGAAGAAGCAAAAAGCAAGGGAGACCGCCTGCAGACCATTCTCCGTCTTGTGCAGGAGCATCCGATCAGTCGGCAGGAAGTGCTGCTGGACTATCTGCGCAAGGAAGGGTTTGATGTGACTCAGGCCACGATCTCGCGGGATATCCGGGAGCTGTGCTTGGTCAAGGCCGCCACTGCAGAGGGCTACCGCTATGTTTCCAGCCGGAACGAGAGCTTTAACCCCAAGACCCAGGGCCGGTTTGAGACGATCTTTCATGAGTCGGTGCTGGGGGTGGACTATGCAGGCCATGTGGTGCTGGTCAAGTGCTATTCCGGCATGGCCAATGCAGCCTGTGAGGTATTTGACGCATTGCAGTGGAAAAATGTGGTCGGCACCCTTTCGGGTGATGACACTTTTCTGATCGTTGCCCGCTCCGAGCGGGACGCCAAGACCATCTGCACGGAACTGACCCGGCACATCGGGTAAAACAAACGCGGGAGAGACGATAAACCATGTTAAGCTGCCTGCAAATTGAAAATGTCGCGGTCATCCAGAAGGCAGAAGTTCATTTTCAGCCGGGGCTGAACGTCCTCACCGGTGAGACTGGTGCGGGCAAGTCCATTCTGATCGACTCCATCAACGCGATCCTGGGCAATCGGACTTCCAAGGATCTTGTGCGCACGGGTGCGTCCAAAGCGGTGATCCGTGCATCTTTTGCGCAGATCCCGGATGTGGTGCTGGACAAACTGGAAGCGGCCGGTTATGAGCGCTCGGCAGAGCTGCTTCTGAGCCGTGAGATCACCGCCGAAGGAAAGAGCAGCTGCCGGATCAACGGCATGCCCACCACGGCGGCTGTGCTGCGGGAGCTGTGCGGAGGTCTGATCAACATCAATGGCCAGCACGACTCGGTGGGACTGCTGAATCCGGCACACCATCTGAGCATTCTGGACGATTATGCGCAGAACGCCAAACTCTATCAGGAGTATTATGTGCTGTACCGGAGCCTAGTCAAGGTCAAGAAGGAACTGGACGCCATGATCACCGACGAGGCGGAAAAGCAGCGACGGATCGACCTGCTGACCTATCAGGTCCAGGAAATCGAGGATGCCGCCCTCACCGCCGGCGAGGAGCAGACCCTGGAAGCACGCCGCAAGGTGCTGGCCAACGCGTCTACCATCCGGGACCGGGTGGCAAAGGCCCATGCGCTGCTGTCCGGGGACGATGACACCCCCGGCGCAGTGGATCTGCTGGGTGAAGCATCCAACGCCATGGATACGGCCGCCCAGCTGGACGAGTCACTTTCCGGGGTGTCCGGCACGCTGATGGACCTGTACTATTCGGCCAAGGACGCAGCGGCAGAGCTGATCGACCGGCTGGATGCCTACGACACGAACGACGCCGAGCTGGATGAGATCGAACAGCGGCTGGATCTGTTGTACCGTCTCAAACGCAAGTACGGTGATACGGTGGAGGACATCATTGCCTTTGGACAGAAAGCACGGGAGGAACTGGAACAGATCCAGTTCTCAGAGCAGCGGCACGATCAGCTGCAGGCGGAAAAGCTGCGCCTGTATGGTCTGGCGCGCGAAAAGGCGGAGGCCTTGACCCAGACCCGTCTGAAAGCCTTTGACGAGCTGAATGCACGCATTACCGATACCTTGCAGTTCCTGAATATGCCGGGTGTGCGCATGACGCTGCACCACGCCCGTGGGCCGCTGGCAAGCCACGGACAGGACAGCGTGGAATTCTACATCTCCACGAACGCCGGTGAAGCCCCGAAACCGCTGGCCCGCATTGCCTCCGGCGGTGAGCTGAGCCGCATCACCCTTGCCATCAAAAATGCGCTGGCAGACCGGGATGCAGTGCCCACGGTGATCTACGATGAGATCGACAGCGGTGTTTCCGGCAAGGCCGCCGGACGGATCGGTGAGGTGCTGCGGCAGAGCGCACAGGGACATCAGATCCTGTGCATCACCCATACGGCACAGATCGCCGCACTGGCTGACTGCCACCTGCTGATCCAGAAAAATGTGACGAACGATCGCACTTATACTGAGATCCACCCGCTGGATACGGAGGGCCGCGTGGAAGCACTGGCCCGGTTGATCTCCGGCGATCATGTGACCGAGCTTTCACGGGCAAATGCGCGGGAAATGCTGGGTACCGGCCGCCAGTAACAGGGGAACGTTCCCGTCGGAATCCGGGGCTTGACAAGCCCGTGTTCTTGTGATAAAGTAAGTTTTGTTAATGGCGATGAAGGGAATAAGTACCCTGAAGTGTTCTGTCCAGAGAAACCCCGGTTGGTGCAAGGGGCCGCAGAACAGCAGGCGAATACCTCCCGGAGCTGCAGGCTGAATGCTGTCTGAGCTAGTAGGCTGTGCCGCGTGCGAGCGTTACAAACGCAGGAGTGTCACTCTACTCTGGGGTGTGCACTCGTGAGGTCGTTTCTGTGAGGAAGCGGCAAACAGAGGTGGTACCGCGAAGATTTCTCGCCCTCTGCCAAATTGATGTTTGGCAGAGGGCGTTTTTGTTTCCTCTGCCCCACAAAACAGGAGGATGTTTCTATGACTTTGTACGAAGAGCTGCAGGCCCGTGGTCTGGTGGCACAGATCACCGACAACGAGATCATTGATCTGATCAACAACGGCAAGGCTACTTTTTATATCGGCTTTGACTGCACGGCCGACAGCCTGACCGCAGGCCATTTTATGGCCCTGACCCTGATGAAGCGCCTGCAGATGGCAGGCAACAAGCCGATCGCCCTGATCGGCGGAGGCACTACCATGATCGGCGATCCCTCCGGCCGCACCGATATGCGCAAGATGCTGACCAAAGAGGACATCGCCCACAATGCAGCCTGCTTTAAAAAGCAGATGGAAAAGTTCATCGACTTCTCGGATGACAAGGCTTTGATGCTGAACAACGCCGACTGGCTGCTGAACCTGAACTATGTGGAGCTGCTGCGCGACGTGGGTGCCTGCTTCTCGGTCAACAACATGCTGCGTGCCAAGTGCTATGAGCAGCGCATGGAGCGCGGTCTGTCCTTCCTCGAGTTCAACTACATGATCATGCAGAGCTACGACTTCTACTACATGTTCCAGCATTACGGCTGCAACATGCAGTTTGGCGGCGATGACCAGTGGAGCAACATGCTGGGCGGCACCGAGCTGATCCGCCGTAAGCTGGGCAAGGATGCCTACGCCATGACCATCACCCTGCTGACCGACTCGCAGGGCAAGAAGATGGGCAAGACCGCAGGCAATGCTGTCTGGCTGGACCCCAACAAGACCAGTCCCTTCGAGTTCTACCAGTACTGGCGCAATGTGGGTGATGCCGATGTCATGAAGTGCATCCGGATGCTCACCTTCCTGCCGCTGGAGCAGATCGACGAGATGAGCACATGGAAGGATCAGCGCCTGAACGAGGCCAAGGAGATCCTGGCCTACGAGCTGACCAGCATGGTCCACGGAAAGGAAGAAGCTGAAAAGGCACAGGCAGCAGCCCGTGCACTGTTTGGCGGTGCTGCAATGGACACGGAGCACATGCCCAGCACCCAGCTGACCGAGGCGGATCTGACCGATGGCTCCATCGGCATCCTGACCCTGATGGTCAAGTCTGGTCTGGCTGCTTCCAACGGTGAGGCACGCCGTCTGGTCGTGCAGGGCGGTGTTCTGGCCGACGGCGAAAAGGTTGCAGCTCCCACCGTCAGCTTTACCGCAGAACAGCTCAAGAAGGGCGTTGTGATCAAGAAGGGCAAGAAGGTCTATCACAAGGTCACCCTGTAAGCATCTGCCCAAGATTCCGCAAAAAAAAAAATACCGCTGTCCGGTTCTGAACCGGACAGCGGTATTTTTTTGTTTGCATTCAGCGGAGAAGCAGGATGTTCTGCCCCTCGGTCACGTTGCCGGAAGCCACCACAGTGACATCCGAGAAGGCATCACTGTTGGTTACCACAACCGGAGTGGTCAGGGGATAACCATCGGCACGGATCTTCTGCAAGTCAAATTTCAGCAGAAGCTGTCCGCTGTGGACATGTTCGCCTGCCCGGACCTGCGGAGCAAATCCGGCTCCATGCCGTTCCACCGTGTCCATTCCAACATGAATCAGAAGGTCCACGCCGGAATCACACCGCAGACTGACGGCATGACTGCTTTCGGCAATTTTCAGGATCACACCGTCTGCCGGAGCATAGATCTCTCCCTTATCCGGTTCAATGGCACAGCCTTTGCCCAGAACCTCCGCCGAAAATACCGGATCCTCGATTCCATCCAGCGGAAGAAGCTTTCCCTCCAGCGGAGAAGCAATGAGCATTCCACCTTCCGAAGAGAAGAAGGAAACGACCGGTGCTTCAGGGTGCCGTTTTTTCCGATAATACGAAAAGACCTTACAGACCAGAAAGACAACACCTGCCACAGCCAGACCAATCAGCCCGGCCAGCAGAAGCCCGAATAGCATGCTGTCTGCCGTGATCCAGCGGTTCCATGCCAGAATGGCGGCTGCGATTCCAACGGCCGCAGCTGTCACTGCTTCGGCTGACTCAAAGCTCATACGCCTTTTTCAGTGTCTCGTAAGCGGCATCTTCGTTCTCGGCATGGACCAGCAGCGAGATATCCAGGTCGCTGGTGGTGATCAGAAGCACTTCAATGCCGGCCATGGCCAGTGCATTCAGGGCACGAGCGGCCACACCGCAGCTGGTAACCATGTCCTCGCCAAAAAGGTTCAGTTTGGAATAGCCGACACTGATCAGCGGGGAAGCCTTGGCATCCTTGTCCAGGTTGGCGGCTGAAATGGCTTTCATTACCAGTGGCAGATCGCTGCCGGCGGCGGTAAAGCTGAAGTCAATGGTGGTGCCATGGGGTGCACTCTGGCTGATCATGTCCACGACAACGCCGTTGTCTGCAAAAATCTGCAGATAACGGGCCAGACTGTTGCCCTTGAATTCCACGTCCTGCACACTGATCATCATCAGGCTGGGCTCAATGTTGATTTTCGATACTCCGTACATAAAATCCCTCCACTCTGCCCGTCACATGGGCGTTCCAATTGATTCCCTCGGTTTTATGTAAGCTTCAGAAAGTCGCTGCTGATATTATTTTGCGCGATTTTTTGAACGGTGTCAAGACTGAAATCGGAATGTTTTGCGCGCACACCATGCTGCTTTGCCAATTCCTGCGTGTAATCGCGGAAAAGATAGGTGCGCACATTGGATTTTCCGGCGTCATAATGGGTGACCGTCGGCAGGAGCTTCGGTTCCAGAACGGCACACTGCACCGTTCCGTCCGGCTCGGTGGTCTTTTGCAGCTGCAGGTTCAGGATAGCACCTACCAGCTGATCCGGCCGGTTCTGCGTGCTCAGAAAATTGCCCAGAGAATAGGCAACGAATGTCTGCCTTCCGTCTGCTGCACTCAGCCACTGAGCATCCTGCAGCACATGCGGGTGGGTGCCCACAATCACATCGGCACCCCAGTCTGCAAGCTGCTGTGCCAGTGTGCGCTGACCGTCCACAATGGTGTGGCTGTCCTCTACGCCCCAGTGCACACCCACGATCACAAAGTCGGCCTGCTGGTGTGCTGCACGAACCTGCTGCTCGATCACATCCGTCTGGCTGGTGTAGATCACGTTGGCGGGCATGGAGCTGCTGGTGGGGATGCCATTGGTGTGCTCCGTGTAGGAAAGGTAGGCGATGGTCACCCCGTTGACGGTCTGCAGCGGAATGCGGCTGTAGTCATCCGCACCACGCCACAGGCCGGTGGTGACTACGTCCTCCGGCATGCTCTCCCAGAAACGCAGGGTGGCAGCCAGACCGGCTGCGCCCTTATCGTAGGTGTGGTTATTTGACAGGCTGAACACCCGGATGCCGGCCCGGTAAAGCGCCCGGGCACAGTCTCCCGGGGTAGAAAAGCAGGGATAGGAGGAGGGCTCCAGCTCATCGCTGCAGAGCGTTTCCTGATTGATCCAGTTGATGTCCTGCTGCGCATAGAAGGGTGCGACCTGAGCATAGCAGTAATCAAAGTCGTACTGCTGCCCATTGGCGGCCCGCCGGGCGGCCTGCTTGTAGATGGGGGAATGAATCAGGTCATCGCCCGTAGCCGAAAAGCGGAGCGTTTCCACCACCGGTTCCGGTTCGGGCTCCGGGACCGAGGACGCCGCAGGCTCCGTGCTGCTCACCGCACTGTCCGACGGTTCGTCTCCGCCGGTCGGGATGGTGCCCACCGGGAGAAAGCGGAGCAGAAGCCCCATGCATGCCACGACGGCACCCGCTGTGAGCAGCGTGCCGACCCAGTGCTTCCCGGACCGCCGCCGGGGTGTCGAATGCTTTGCCATATTAAACCTCCTGCAGCACGGGGGCTATCCAAAAACCGCTGTGCCGCATCTGCGGGGCAAAATCAGATCGAAGCGATCAGGTCGCCCATATTATACAGCCCCGGCTCCTTCTTTGCCAGATACACGGCGGCGTTGATGGCGCCGTTGGCAAAGATGCTGCGGGAATAAGCAGTGTGCTTGAGGGTGATCACTTCGTCCTGGCCGCAGAACAGCACCTCGTGGTCGCCCACGATGCTGCCGCCGCGTACCGAGCTGATGCCGATCTCCTTCGGGTCACGCTTCTGACGCACGGAGGAGCGATCGTAGACATAGTGGTAAGCACCATCGTTCTGCTCGTTGATGGCATCGGCCAGCATCAGAGCAGTGCCGCTGGGGGCATCCAGCTTGTTGTGGTGATGCTGCTCCACGATCTCTACGTCATAGTTCACGCCCAGAATGGCAGAAGCACGCTTGCACAGCTCCGACAGAACGTTGATGCCCATGGACATGTTGGCGCTCTTGAACACGGGCACCGTGCGTGACAGCTGCACGACCTTGAGCTGCAGCTCTTCCGACAGGCCGGTGGTGCAGACCACGATGGGCAGCTTGTGGGCCTCGCAGTAGGGCAGAGCCTTTTCTACAGCAGCGGGGGAGCTGAAGTCGATGACGACATCGCCCTTGCCGTTCAGTTTTTCCAGGCTGTCATACACGGGGATACCGTTCTGCTCGCCGTCCTTCACATCAATGCCTGCCACAACACAGCAGTCCTCCCGCTGTGCGATCATATCGCACAGGACATGGCCCATACGGCCGCCAATGCCCTGGATCACGATTTCCGTCATAGTTGAGTTCCTTTCTTTTTACGCTATAATACGGCAAAATGCCCGGAGAACCGTCTCCCTGGGCATTTTACCTGAAACTTATTCCTGGATCAAACCGGCTGCGCGCAGGGTGTTCTCGATCTGTGCCTGATGTGCCTCACTGGGCTCCACCAGCGGCAGGCGGCACTCGCCGGCCTCCCAGCCCAGCAGATTCATTGCATACTTGACCGGGATGGGATTCACTTCGCAGAACAGTGCATCGGACAGCGGCAGCATCTCCAGCTGCAGGTCGCGGGCCTTTGCGGTATCTCCGTCAAAGAAGGCCTGGCAGCAGTTGTGCACCAGCTCCGGTGCCACATTGGAAACCACGCTGATCACGCCCTTGCCGCCCAGAGCCAGCAGAGGAACCACCTGATCGTCGTTGCCAGAGTAGATGTTCAACTCATCGCCGCAGAGGGCTGCGATCTTGGCCACCTGCGAAATGTTGCCAGAAGCCTCCTTGATGCCGTTGATCAGCGGGTGCTTGCTCAGCTCCAGTGCCGTTTCCGGGGCAATGTTCAGGCCCGTGCGGGAGGGAACATTGTACACGATCGCCGGGATGCCGCCTGCCTCGGCCATGGCGGTGAAGTGGGCCACCAGGCCGGCCTGCGAGGTCTTGTTGTAGTAGGGGGTGACCATCAGCAGGGCGTCTGCGCCGCAGGCAGCCGACTTGGCAGCCAGTGCACAGCCGTGGTCGGTGTCGTTGGAGCCTGCACCTGCGATGACGGGTACACGGTGATTCACAACATCCACCGTGTACTTGATCGCAGCCAGCTGCTCCTCATCGGTCATGGTGGAGCACTCGCCGGTGGTGCCGCAGATGACGATGGCATCTGTGCTGCGGGCGATCTGGTCCTCGATGATGCGGCCCAGCTCGTCAAAATTGATGCTTCCGTCCTCATACATCGGGGTGATGATGGCAACACCCGCACCGGTAAAGACAGGATTCTTCATAGCAAAAACTCCTTTGATTGCGTTCTCACGCAAAAAATATACTCAGTCAAAATAGCCCTTGGCCGCCAGCAGCTCAGCCAGCAGCACGGCACCGCCGGCAGCACCGCGCAGGGTGTTGTGGCTCATGCAGGCAAACTTGTAGTCAAACAGAGTGTCCTCCCGCAGGCGGCCGATGCACACGGCCATGCCGTTTTCGGTGTTGCGGTCCAGCTTGGGCTGCGGACGATCCGGCTCAGTGAAGTAATGCAGGAACTGCTTGGGTGCGCTGGGCAGGTTCAGCTCCTGTGCGGGGCCGCGGAAGTTTGCCCATGCCTCCAGCATCTGCTCCTTGGTGGGCTTTTTGTCAAAGCTCACGAACACGGCAGCGGTGTGACCGTCAGAGACCGGCACACGGAAGCACTGCGCGGTAATGGTGGGCTTCTCGGCGTTGACGATGTGGTCACCCTCGATGTGGCCCCACAGCTTCAGGGGTTCGCGCTCACTCTTTTCCTCTTCGCCGCCGATGTAGGGGATCACGTTGTCCACGATCTCCGGCATACGGTCAAAGGTCTTGCCGGCACCGGAAATTGCCTGATAGGTGCACACCAGAGCCTTGTTCACACCAAATTCCTTCATCAGCGGGTGCAGCGCGGGCACATAGCTCTGCAGGCTGCAGTTGGACTTGACGGCGATGAAGCCGCGCTTGGTGCCCAGACGCTTGCGCTGTGCGGGGATGATCTCAATATGGTCGGCATTGATCTCGGGCACCACCATGGGTACATCCGGGGTGAAGCGGTTGGCGCTGTTGTTGGACACCACCGGGCACTCTGCCTTGGCGTAGGCCTCTTCCAGAGCCTTGATCTCGTCCTTGGGCATGTTGACGGCGCAGAAGATGAAGTCCACCTGTGCGGCGACCTCTTCCACCTTGGAAGCGTCCTGCACCATCATCCCCTTGACGCTCTCGGGCATCGGGGTGGTCATGGCCCAGCGGGTGCCCACAGCCTCTTCATACGTTTTGCCTGCGCTGCGGCCAGAAGCAGCCAGGACGGTCAGCTTGAACCAGGGGTGGTTTTCCAGCAGCGTAATAAAACGCTGACCCACCATACCGGTTGCGCCTACGATACCCACTTTATACTGTTTTTCCATTTCCAGCACCTTTCCTTTCAAAAAGACGAGCAATGTGCTCTCTGGTTTGCGCAGAGACTTGAAAACAGACACTCTATGCAATATAATAGATACTGTCTATACAAATTTTATAATATCATTGATGCGGTACCCGTGTCAATCATCGGAAAGGCAAATGCACAGTATGTTAAAAAAAGATTTTTGGTACGATTTACCCAAAGAGCTCATTGCGCAGGAACCTGCAAGCCCCCGCGACTCTGCACGCCTGATGGTCCTGAGCCAGAAGGATGACAGCATCCAGCACAAGATCTTCCGGGATCTGCCGGATTTTCTGGAGCCCGGCGACCTGCTGGTGGTGAACAACTCCAAGGTGCTGCCCGCCCGCATCGTGGGCATCAAGCAGCCCACCGGTGCGGTCTGCGAGCTGCTGCTGCTCCGTCAGGTCAAGGGCGACCAGTGGGAATGCCTGGCAAAGCCCGGCAAGCGGATGCAGGTCGGCACCAAGGTCAGCTTCGGTGACGGCAGCCTGACCGCTGTGGTGGACGAGACGCTGGAGGACGGCAACAAGTACGTTACATTCTATTACGACACCGAGACTCTTTATGAAAAGCTGGATGAGTTCGGCAAGATGCCGCTGCCGCCCTACATCACCAAGCAGCTGGAGGATCAGAGCCAGTATCAGACCGTGTATGCCAAGGAGCTGGGCAGCGCGGCCGCACCCACGGCCGGCCTGCACTTCACCCCGGAGCTGATGGACACCATCCGCGCCAAGGGTGTCGGCATTGCCGAGGTGACACTGCACGTTGGTCTGGGCACCTTCCGCCCCGTGCAGGAGGATGAGATCACCGACCACAAGATGCACAGCGAGTGGTATTCCATCAGCGAGGAGACCGCCCAGCGCATCCGCGACACCAAGGCTGCCGGTCACCGCGTGATCGCCGTGGGCACCACCAGCTGCCGCACCTTGGAAGCCGTGGCGGCCAAGTATGGCGAGATCCGCGCCTGCAGCGGCAATACCTCCATTTTCCTGTACCCGGGCGTCAAGTTCAACTGCATCGACGGCCTGGTCACCAACTTCCACCTGCCGGAGAGCACCTTGATCATGCTCATTGCCGCACTGTATGGCTACGACAAGACCATGCATGCCTACAAGGTGGCCGTGGAAGAGAAATACCGCTTCTTCAGTTTCGGTGATGCGATGTTTATACGAGGCGGGAACGACCCGGAAGATAAAAAGTAATGAAAAAGTCCAGAAGCCATGCGGGTTTCTGGACTTTTTTCTTATTCTGCGGTTTTGTACGAAAATCGTAGTTCAATGCCGTTTTTGAGCAAAATCGAGGTGGTAAGGCCATCTTTTATACAAAAGTTTGAGACCGTTTCGTTGAGGAAATCCTTGACGATTTTGGGGTCGATCTTGCGGATGAAACGCTCGTAGTTCACATAGCGCTTGTCCAAGAGCTGCTGGGTCAGGATGAACTGGCTGGCCTTCTGCATGAATGCCTCATCGGAAAGCGACAGGTCGAAGGCATTGGCGATGTCCAGCTCGTTGATGCGGGAGTCTACCTCGCTGAGGGCTTTTGTGATGCGCTCACGCTCGATGTTGAAGTCTTTGCTTGCCATCTCGTCATCTCCGTAGAGATAGATGGTCTTCAGGCGGTTGAGGGCGCGCTCAAGCCGGCGCTTCTCGGAGAGCAGCAGATCGCGTTCGCTCAAGTCCGCGCTGGACTCCGTGGCCGCGATGGTAGGAGATTCAAAGCACTTCTCGTCAAAGCCGCTGCGCAGGTGGTTGTATAGTTCTTCGAGGCCCGGACGCTCGATGTGGTCAACGCAGGAAAGCGCTTCGCCACGCAGCAGCTTCTTCTCCAATGTTTCGATGGATGTCGTTCTGCCGAAGGAGTTGGATGCTTTTATCGAATTGTTCGTTCTTCGACACGAAGACCACGCCAAGCTCTTTCAGCTCGGCGTACATGACGGAAAAATCCAGAAGGTTACGGCTGATACGGTCGATTTTCCAGACCAGCAGGTGAGAGAACTCGCCGGTCCTCATTCGGGCCATCATCTGCTGATAGTCTGGACGGTCGGTATTTTTGGCAGAGTAGCCTGCATCCTCGAAAATCACATAGTCTGAGATTCCGAGGGCGTATTTTGCATAGTTGATGAGTTCTTCTCGCTGGACGGGCAGGCTGGCCCGGTCAACCTGATACTGCGTTGAGACTCGAACGTATATGGCGGCTTTCTTTTCCTCAAAGCGTTGTGCCGCCTTCTTCGTCACATAGCCCATTGCGAAACCTCCAGAAGATAATGATAGCTGAAGAAAAAGCAGCTCCGTGCGTAGTGCGGGGCTGCTTTTCTGTTATGCACAAAAAAGAACGCTAAGAATTATGCAAATTGTCGGGATGGGGGAGGGGGGTACACATCCAGCGAATGGATAACGGCATCTCGGATGCCGCCATAGTCAGCGCGGTATGGCTCCAACTTTTGTAGCATGGTGAGAGAGATGGTCTTTTGGGGGCCACACTGTTCGTCCAGAATATGAGTCGGTACGATGTAGAAGTCCCATCCATCCAACACCAGCGGGTCGGCACGCTCGCGCACGGTCTCCGTATATAGGCAGAACACATACACGTCAGATTGCCGCTTGACCTCCTCGGCATAGCCGTTGATGGAGTCCCATGCTCTTGTTGGGCGGATGCTGAACTGGATGTTGGACAGTCGGCCGTCACCCTGCCACCATGCCTGAAGGTATGCGCCGCTCTTGACCTCGATACGCACTTCATCGCGGGCCTCGCCGTTGTACTCCCAGTTGTAGGGAAAAGAGATGTCGTAGGGAGTCCAGTCATCGTTGGTTCCGCTCAGATCAACGCCCAGTGCGGCCGATACGATGAACTCGCAGTAGGAGCCTCGTAGGGTGTTGTTGAGCAGGTCTGATGCGTTCCAGCGCCAGTAGTCCCCCAAGGATTTTCCGATGGGCATATCATCGAAGACGATAAGCTCGTCCCCGGTACGTTGCTTCGTCATGGTTTTCATCTCCTCGAAAAGTCAACTCGTATTAGCCTACGTCGGCTTTTTCCTCGCGCTGCATGGACGTTATGATGACCCGCTGTTCCGGGGTCATGTAGCGGTCAAGCAACGACCACAAAACCTGCCGGTCTGCGATGGACGCTTTCTCGTAGCAGGCGACTAAGATGTTGACGTCGGGCGGTGTGCGGCTTGCAGCGGGCAGATTAGCACCGACCAGAACGTCCAGCGTCACGCCCAGTACAGAGGCCAGCTCCACAGCGGTCTCGATGTTCGGCGTTCTATCGCCGGAAACATAACGTGAGATGGTCGTCTCCGTCGTGTTGATACGTTCTGCGACAGCACGTTGCGTGAGGCCGCGCTTGTCGATGAGCTCTTTGAACTGTTTGGCGAACATGGCTTTGCTGTACATAGTGATACCTCCCAATGTAGCTTACTTACCAAGTTTATAACATACTTGTCAAAGAGTAAACAAAACTTACCAAAATTATCATTTTAAGATTGACATATACCATATTGGTAAGCTATAATGAAGACACGGAAAGGGGGTGAGCAGATGAATAGCTCCAAGCTCAAGGGCATCCGGGTCGAGAAGGGAATGACCCAGAAGAACATGGCCGAATTGATCGGCAAATCGCTTGTTACCTACTCCAAGAAGGAGCGCGGAGAAGTCGAGTTCTCCAATGAGGAAATGAGCACTGTCGCCAAAGCGCTTGACCTGACCAGCGATCAGGTCAACGCTATTTTTTTCGACGACAGCTTACCGAAAGGGTAAGTATACGCATGGCGGTTTGCTGATGTCTAAAGTATAACGCATCAAGGGGGCAAAGAAAATGGGACGCGATGCCGCAAAAGCCTGTGAAAACCAGTGCTTCCGGTGTAGGAAAGAGGCCGCAAAGTACAACGATAAGCTCGGTAGCCGTGAAGGTGCTGCGGAACTGCTCGGAATCTCTGTCTCGAGCCTTGCAGATTACGAGTTGGGCAACACAAAGGTCATCCCGGTGGATAAGGTGGTGCTGATGGCAGACATCTACAATGCACCGGAGCTGATGGCGTGGTATTGTTCGTCGGAATGCCTTATCGGAAAGAGCCTCGAAATGCCGTCCCCTGAAATTGCCTCGGTAGAGCGTACGACCATGAAGCTGCTGAAGCAGCTCCGGCAGGGTGACATCGAGCAGGTCAAGGAAAAGCTCATCGACATCACGGCAGATGGCATCATCTCCAAGGATGAGTGGGCAGACCTGACCGAAATCCTCGACTACCTCGACGGACTCATTCGGGCGGCGCGGGAGCTGAAGCTCATTGGCTCCAAGCTCCTGAATGGAGGTGCAGACGATGGCTGACCTCCAAGTGCTGAAGAAGCTGCTGGCGGAAGAATATGGCATCACAACCGCAAGAGAACTCGACGAAGCCATGAAGAAAATCGGCGGATTGAATATGGAGAGCATGGTCAGGGAGCAGGAAAAGCAGGGAAAACGGCTGGAAACTCTGGAGAGTCGCGATGGAGAGCTGTGGCGTAAGGCCGTCGGCTATGCAGTAACGGCCATCATCGGTGTTTTTATCGGCTATGTGTTCACCCAAATCGGCTTTTAGGAGGTGTGTAAGTTGAGCATCATTACGTTCCAGCGCGGGGATAAGACCGCGCTCACCAAGAACTTTACCAAGTCCGAGTTCGAGTGTCCCTGCGGCTGCGGACAGCAGTCGGTGGACACGGAGCTGGCCGAAAAGCTCCAGTTCATCCGGGACAAGGTGAACCGCCCGCTGAAGATCACGTCTGGCTACCGCTGCATCACGCACAACGCCAGCAAGGCCGTGGGCGGAAGCCCGAACTCCAAGCACCGCTACGGCATGGCAGCGGACTGGAGGACGGAGAATCGGAGTATCAACCCTGTGGCACTGGGCATCCTTGCTCAAGCCGTGGGGTTCGGCGGCATCGGCATCTACTGGCACAGCCGTGGAGCCTTTGTCCACGCCGATACCCGTGGCACGAAAGCGACGTGGCTCTGCACCACGCCTGGAAAGTACCCCAGTACGACCTACAACAAGTTCGTGCTTCCCACCATCCGCCGGGGCTGCACCGGGAACGCGAACCGCAGTGCGACGATCATGCTCCAGAAGCTCCTGAAGCTGAAGGCTGATGGCCTGTTCGGAGAGGGGACGGAAAATGCCCTGATGAAAGCGCAGGAGGCGCATGGCCTGACTGTGGACGGCATCTGCGGCCCTGCATCGTGGAAGGCGCTGTCTGGCGCTGACAAGTACCTGTGAGAGGAGATAGGCTCTATGACGAATAGCAAAGTGTCCATCGCTACGCTGGCCCGCACGGCCGCTCTGGCGTTCGCTCTGGCAAATCAGGTTTCGAGCGCAGCCGGGAAGCCCCTGCTGCCCATCGAAAGTTCGGAGGTGGAACAGTTCGTGACCACCGGCCTGACCATTGCCACCAGCGTCGCTGCGTGGTGGAAGAACAACAGCTTTACCGCTGCCGCCATCGAAGGTGATAAGCGGATGAACAGCCTGAAGAATCAGGTTCACTGAATGTGAAAGGAGTAACCGAATATGAATGAGTTTACGAGAAGCCTGCTGTACGTTGCCCTGCTGGTCTGCATTCCCATCGTGACCGCCTGCATCCGCGATGCCATAGAGCTGTGGCTACATGAGATGAACTCCATCACGCAGGTGCATTGCAACTGCCGCCACATCACACCTGATTCCGTTCGCAAGGAAGTCGATGACCTCTTGAAACTTCGGCTCGCCGATATGCGGGAGCTGCTTGAGCGTAATATCGACACCATCATGGTCGAAGTTGGAAAGGGGAGAGCCGTATGAAGAAAATTGTCAGTCCTTGCATCTGCAAGACGTTCACACGATCCGGCAATGAAGCTACCGCACGGGCATTCTGCGAAATCCAGTTTGAGAATGGCAGACTCAGCATCACCGGCGTTATCGGCCCCATGCCGAGCGGTGCCTGCCGTGGCGGTGCTGGTCAGTGCGTTGATGAAATCCGCGAAGGTCGCCCCTGCGATGAATGGACGCAGGAAATGCTCGACAAGTTCTGCTCCATCTGGGACGAGTGGCATTTGAACGATATGCGTCCGTACTGCAAGCACCAGAAGGAGCTCGGCTGGGATAAGCTGGCCGTCACGCCTGTCGCTCTGTACCACTATCGGCTGAACAGTAAAACCATCCGGCGGCAGGAATCCATGAAGAAAAGCTCGTGGAAGATGCTCTGCGATGGCATGACCGCAGCTCTTAGCGATGACCAAATCGAAGTTGCCAAACTGCCGTACAGCATCACTCTTCCGCACGAAATCTCCGGCGATGCAGCTCTGTACTACGAGCCGCAGAAATCGTTCTATCAAGGAATGGCCGGTGCGACCGAAACGAAGACCCTCGGATGGCTCCATCCTGATGAACACCCAGATGGCATCCTCGGCAAGCCCTGCCCGGTCTGCGGCTACCAGTATGGCCACGCATGGCAGACCGAAGAGGTTCCGCAGGAAGTGATCGACTGGCTGTTCAACCTGCCTGAGCCGCCCGTCGAACCGGCGTGGGTGTGATTATGAGCGGCTATGAGCAGCTTTCCATGTTCACCATGAACGTGGACCCGATTACTGCCATCTGCTGCATGGATGGTTGCCCGGCTCGGGCCAGCCCGGTGGAGCCGTGGATGGCAGCGCTCATCCCCGCTGGAGAGTATGTGGTGCAGGTTGCTGGGCATCCGCTGGTTCTGCGGCTCATGCCCGGCAGACAGGCCGACATCCAGCGTGGGCATGAATACTACCACTACATGATCGGCGGGCGGCTTTATGCCGGCACATTCGTTGGGAGGGATTCTGGATGATGGACAAGATCGTGGTCACAGCGGCGGACATCGAAAAGCTCCTTGCATGGCGGGATGAGCACAACGATCTGGTTCGTTCGATGCCGGTTCCCCTGCGAGAAGTGGAAATCCAGATTGTCGAGAGCGGCATCTCCATCAAGTGCTTCCGCTCTGACAAGAAGCTGAAGCTCTACCTCGACAGCCCGGCCCGGAAGCTCGGCCACGTTGTCTTCGCTCCGCTGGGCAACGGCTTGTGGAAGAAGAAAGTGAGTCCGCTCCCTGCGGACTGCAACCCCGCCGAAACCGAACAGGGCGCTTTGACCGTGTATGGCTCCCTGATGGCGCTGATGACGTATGGAGCGGTCGGCATCAGGGGCGAGAAATCCGCAGCCTCAACAAAGGCTCCCGCCAAGCGCATGGGCTCCACAAAGCCGCATACAGCCAACACCACATACATCATTTACTCGGCTGGAAAACAGCTCACAGTGGTTCCCAGAGGCCACCATGCAAGCCCGGCCTGCTCCTTTACCGTGAGAGGCCACTTCCGCCACTACAAGAGCGGCAAGACGGTTTGGATTGCGGAGTACCGCAAGGGGTCTGGCCGCAGCCGGGGAAAGACCTACAAGATTGGAGGTGATCTGGATGGCCGAGAAGTCCGAATGGCAGTTCCTCGTTGATTACGTCAAGGATGACACGACAGATTTCTACAACGATGCCTGCCAGAACCAGCTTGTGGCCTTGTGGACCTCGTACTGCCTGCATAACAGCCTCGATGTCGATACAGCGATGTACGATGCAGTTTTGATGGATTTGTTCAACGCTCTCTCCGATGAACAGAAAGCCGAACTGCACTGCACCAGCTTCTCGGAGTTTGATAGTATGATGGCCCAGTGGCTTGTCTGAAAGGAGATAAAAAATGAGCGACATACGGTTAGTTAACGTGGTACCCATCGTTAACGGATGGAACGATGCGGCGAAGAAGAATCTGGAGGAGGCCAAAACCTTGATGGCCTCCGGGAACCATCTCGACTACAACGCGGGCGTTGTCAAGGAAAGCGTTGCGAACCTCGTTTCCGGGTTTGCCGATGACCTGATGAAAGCCCCCGCTGTTGACCCGGTAAGCATACGGCCTGTGGGACATTGGGTTCGGTGCGAAGATAGATACGATGAAGCGTGGAATTGTTCTGTCTGCGGAAAGACTGTAGGACCGGTTATAGTTCTGTGCTCAAAATACTGCCTTAATTGTGGCGCAAAGATGGAGGACCGCAATGCCTGAAATCAAGATTTTCGATGCCCTGCCTGAAGAAGAAATCCTCGCCCAGATGGCGGAAGAATGCGTGGAAGCGTCCAAGGCGGCTCTGAAGCTCCGCCGGGTGCGCAGCGGTGTGAATCCCACGCCGGTGTCTGAGAAGGACGCTTTCGAGAATCTGGTCGAGGAGCTGGCCGATGTTTACCTTTGCTGCATCGTCTTCTTCGGCGGCGAGCTGGATGACAACGACCCCTGCAATATGTGTGATGCGGTCGGCGACCGGATGGTCGAGATCATGGAGCAGAAGCTCGCCCGCTGGAAGTACCGCTTGATGAAGAAGGAGGATGTCGATGTCCCTGAAGAATAAAGCAGTCCTCATCAGCATTCGGCCTGAGTGGTGCAAAAAAATCATCACAAAGGAAAAGACGGTAGAAATCCGTAAGACGATGCCATCTGTAATATCAGAGCCCTTCAAGTGCTACATCTATTGCACAAATGGTGCGCCTCTTTTCTACTGGAAAGCCGCAAACCGTATTCGTTTCGATTTGAGGCCGCACGATTCGCTCGACTGTAAAGCAAATGGGATGGTTGTAGGCGAGTTTACTTGCAACGGTATAGACTTTATCCAGCGGATGGGAATCGACAACAATTTTGATTATTGCTATCTGTCCCTCAATGAGTTTGGAAATGATGATATTGCCGTTGAGATAACGGATGTAAAAAAATCCTGCATTCGCAGAGCGGACCTGAGCAAATATGCCGGAAAGGCTCCGTTCTTATATGCCTGGCATATCTCCGACCTCAAAATCTACGATGAGCCCCGAAGTCTGAACGAGTTCTGCCGTTTTGATTTTCAAAGCATGAACGGAACCGATGTCTGTGGGAATGAGAGTTGCGAGCATTATCAGCCGTCTGGAAGCTATATGCTCCCACCGACCTGCGCAATCAATGGCTGCTGTTTGAGCAAGCCGCCCCAAAGCTGGTGCTACGTTGCTGAGAATGAGGAGAATGTATGATGTGGGCTGAAATGTCTGATGCAGCCAAGTGGCTGGCAGTTGGAGCTGCGATTGTCGCGGCCATTATCGTAACTGGGCAGACGTACCCGTTGTGGTTCTTTCTGATTCCGATGATCTGTTGATGAGGAGGTGCCGACCGTGGAACTGAAGAACAGCGAGCATTACAACGACCCGACGCCGTATGAAGCACACAAGAACATCCGCAAGGAGGAACAGCTTGAAGCTGCCCGGATGCGCACCATCAGCGCATTGGTCAGCGCATTGAAGCAGGTAGCCGATCTCGCCGGGTTCGAGATCGTGGGCCGGGTTGTTCTTATGGACAAGGATTCCGGGAGGATTTTCAGATGAGTACCCCAAAGTGCGAGATGTGCGGACGGGACATACCGAACGCCAAGAACCGCCAGAAGTTCTGCCCTGACTGCGTAAAGAAACGTCAGGCCGCGCAATCCCACAAGTCTTATCTCAAGCACCGCGAGTATTATCTGGAACGCAGCCTTGCTCAAGCTGAACGTCGGAAGCAGGAAGCGCTGGAGGAAAGGATGCTGGAGGAACTTTTGCTCGCAAAAAGACCGGAACCGAAGTACAGCATCACTCAGGTGGTCAAAAAGGCAAAAGACCTCGGCATCAGTTACGGCTGGTGTTCGTATCTGCTTTCGGTCGGAAAAGTCTGTATGGAATGAAAGGAGAGCGCTTATATGACGCTGATTACGAAGTCCGAAGAATTGATGGCCGTTTCCGTCCGGCAGGGTGTTGAGCTTGCCGCCATTGAGGCCAAAGTGCTGCTGGGCTATCTGGAGGGGCATGACTACAGCCTGATGATGGATGACAAGTTCCATCTCGCCCTGCATGACAATCAGGACGGCGAGAATGCCGACAACGATCAGCCGTACACCATCCGCGACTGCATCGACTTCTGTCAGGAGATGAACAGCGAGCTTCTTCTGGAGGAAGCGGGGAAAGAAGGCGGCGACCCGGACTATTTCAGCGAGCTTCAGAAGGATGAGCTGATTCTTGACAGAATGATGGAACGTGCAAAGGTAGCGCTTCCGCCCCGGACCAGAACCTACGATGTTGTCATCGTCGAATACCTGAAGAAGGTCGTACCCGTCGAAGCGGCGAGCTGGGAGGAGGCCAAGATGCTGGCTAAGGATGCGTGGGACAACGGGACCTACGTCCTGAGCGCAGATAACTTCGCCGGGGTGGATTTTTCGCTACGGACATAAGATGTTCAAAAAGCAGTTGAAATCTCTATGGTCATCTGCTAAAATGTATAAGAACGGTGTTACGCCGAACAAAGAAGCCCTTCACGGGGCTTTTTTGCTGAACAAATATATCTTCATTTCGATGGCTTCAAATGAAATCAGGCATTCCTAGAAGCCAAAAGCAAGCGATCTTACGACGCTTTCCAGTATGGCATCCCGACTCCCGTCAGTATGGGGGATGCGATGCTCATTCTGTGAGCGAAGGCGCATGATCGAAACCTGTAAGAGATTGTTCTGAATACCGCAGGTTTCTGCGGCAGGATCGCACGGCTGTTTTCCGTGCGCAGAAAGGAAACACGAGACAATGCCTTCACTGACGACTTACAAGCTCCTCAAGCAGGAACACGATGCCCGGCGGGGTGAGTTCAAGACCGTGCACGGCACGGTGCAGACACCCGCTTTCCAGAACGTTGCTACGGCAGGCGCCATCAAGGGCGGCCTGTCGGCACAGGATCTGAAGGACATCGGCGCACAGGTGATGCTGTGCAACACCTACCATCTGCACCTGCGCCCCGGTGATAAGCTGGTGGCTGACATGGGCGGCCTGCACAAGTTCACCCGCTGGAACGGCCCCATCCTGACCGACAGCGGCGGATTTCAGGTGTTCAGCCTGGCAAAGCTGCGCAAGATCACCGAAGAAGGTGTGACCTTTGCCTCCCATCTGGACGGCCACCGCATCTTCATGGGCCCGGAAGAGAGCATGCAGATCCAGGCAAACCTGGGTTCCACCATTGCCATGTCCTTTGACGAGTGCGTGGAGAACCCGGCTCAGCACGATTATTCCAAGGCCAGCTGCGAGCGAACCACCCGCTGGCTGAAGCGCTGCAAGGCCGAGATGGCCCGCCTGAAGCATGAGGGCATTTCGGTCAACCCGGATCAGCTGCTGTTCGGCATCAATCAGGGCTGCACCTTTGCAGACCTGCGTGTGGAACACATGAAGCAGATCGCAGATCTGGACCTGGACGGTTATGCCATCGGCGGTCTGGCTGTGGGCGAACCCACCGAGGTGATGTACGAGATGATCAGCCAGGTGGAGCCCTATATGCCCAAGGACAAGATCCGCTACCTGATGGGCGTGGGCACCCCCGGCAACATCATTGAAGCTGTCTCCCGCGGTGTGGACCTGTTTGACTGCGTGATGCCCAGCCGCAACGCCCGCCACGGCCATCTGAACACCTGGGGCGGCATCATCAACATCAAGAACGCCAAGTATGAGCGCGACGAACGCCCCATCGACCCCGCCTGCGGCTGCCCGGCCTGCCGCAACTACTCGCGTGCCTATATCCGTCATCTGTTCAAGGCAGAGGAGATTTTGGGCATGCGTCTGGCCGTCATGCACAACCTGTGGTTCTACAACCATCTGATGGAGCGCATCCGCGACGAACTGGACGCAGGCACCTTCACGGCCTTCCACGACAGGTACGTTAAGCTGCTGGACACCAGAATTTGAGAATAAGCCTTGCAACCAGTCGAACAAGAAGGTATAATAAACTTATCTGAATTTTGAGAGGAGATTTTGCCAAATGCAATTTCTGACTACCACGTCCGAGGGCTACATCAGCCTGTTCTTCACGCTGGCACTGATGCTGGTCCTGCTGTACTTCATGATCTACCGTCCGCAGAAGAAGCAGGAGAAGAAGGACGCCGCCATGCGCAACAGCCTGGAGATCGGCGATCAGGTCACCACCATCGGCGGTGTGATCGGCCGCGTTGTTGCCATCAAGGATGATACCTTCGTGCTGGAAACCGGCGCAGACCGTGTGAAGATCCGCTTTACCAAGACTGCCATCGGCTCTGTCGAGAAGCTGAACATGGACAAGGCTGAAAGCAAGACGGACAAGAAGTAATTTTTTCGATCACCGCATATCCGACGCGTCTCTCTGCATAGTGTATGGCAGGGAGGCGCGTTTTTATGTTGGAAAAAACTCATACCCCGGCGGCTCTGCTGCTGGGAGCGATGGCCGGAGTGTTGGCTGCGACGCTCTGCATCTTGGGGTCTGCGGCCTGGATGGCAAAGCAGGGCTGCTCGGCGTCCATGGCGTGGCCGCTGGCCACGGTGTCGGTTTGCGTCGGGGGCTTCTGCGGCAGCGCACTGGCGGCGTTCTGGAAAAAAGAACAGGGTCTTTTGACGGGCTTGCTGTTGGGCGGACTGTTTGCGGCAGTGCTGAGCGGTCTGCTGCTGATGTCCGGCGGCCTGTTTGACACCCTGGCTTTGCTCCGGATGGCAGCGGTGCTTCTCTGCAGCTGTGCCGGGGGTGTTCTGGGCCGGGCTCTCGGAGAGAAAAAACGTCGGATCTGAAGGAGGATGCAGGATGTGGGTCTATCCGTCTGATGAAGTCCGGACATCGCCTGAGCCTACGGCGCTTTTGCCGCAGCTCCCGGCAGAGTCCGGTACCCCGAAGCAATCGGTTCCGGAGCCCCTGAACGCCGGAGAAGCAATGCCGGATGGCGTCGCACAGCAACCGGAACGGCTGCACCGCCGCATGCGGCATGCCAGCCGGGATTGCTGCCTGCTGGCGGCGGCCTTTTTGCTGGGCACGGCGGCTGCAGGGGCTTTGCAGGCGGTCTGCGATGCCTCGCAGCAGGAGATGCTGAGCTATTTTCTGCAATGCTGGTGCGGGCTCTTTTCGGTTTCTGCGCCAACGTCTGCAGCAGGGCTGTTCTGCGCCGAGTATGCGGCCCTTGCAGCTGCGGCAACGCTGCTGCTTTTGCTGGGCCTGTCCGCTGTGGGGCCGGTGTGCATCTTTTTGTTTACGATGCTGTACGGCCTTGGCAACGGCCTTTTATCCGCGCAGCTGCTGGCGGGGGCAGACGGGAAAAGCATCCTCGCTTTGTTGCTGCTGGGCATTCCGGCCGCCTGTGCCGCCGGCTGCCTGTGCATGTTCGGTGCATCAGCACTGCAGGTGAGCGGGCGCATCCGGGCCTACTCCTTCCGGAAAACGGCCGGACAAGCCTGTTCCGGGGCGCGGGAACTGATGGGGCAGTATCTGCTGGTGATCGTGGTATTTTTGCCACTGTGCGGCGCAGCGACAGGGGTCGCCTATCTGAGCGGAAAAATCCTTTAACGTCAGCTTTTCTTGCGATGCCGCCCCGGGTATGCTACAATAAGGAAAATGGATGAGAAACGCAGGAGTCTTTTTATGAAAGAGCCGAAACTGAAAACTGTTTATGTCTGCTCCAACTGCGGGGAGACAAGCCCCCGCTGGATGGGCCGCTGCCCGAGCTGCGGGAGCTGGAATACCATGAATGAAGATGTAGTGGCCGAAGCTCCGAAAGCGGGCACCGCTGCGGCACGGCAGGCGGCTGCTGCCCGTCCGGAGGGCGTGACCAGCCTGACGGCCCGGCGTCTGTCCGAGATCAGCACCACAGAGGAGAAAAGCCGCATTCTGACCGGCATTTCAGAGCTGGACCGCGTGCTGGGCGGCGGCATCGTGCTGGGCGGCGTTGTGTTGCTGAGCGGCGAGCCGGGCGTGGGCAAATCCACCATGCTGCTGCAACTGTGCGGTGCCATTTCCAATCAGCATAGCGTTCTGTATATCACGGGCGAAGAATCGGTCCGGCAGGTCAAGCTGCGTGCAGCCCGCCTGAAGGTCCCGCAGGACAATATTTTTCTGGCCGCCGAAAACGATGTGGACGAGATCTGTGGCCTGATCGAAAAGGAAAAACCGGACCTTGTGGTCATCGACTCCATCCAGACCATGCGCTGTATGGACATCTCGTCGTCGTCCGGTACAGTCAGCCAGGTCAAGGAGAGCGCGGCGCGTCTGCTGGCTGTTGCCAAGAAACAGGAGATCCCCATGTTCATCGTGGGTCATGTGAACAAGGACGGTGCCATTGCCGGCCCCAAAGTCATGGAGCATATCGTGGACACAGTGCTTTACTTTGAGGGCGACAAGATGCTGCCATACCGCATCCTGCGGGCGGCAAAGAACCGCTATGGCTCCACGAATGAGCTTGGCATGTTCGATATGACCGGTACCGGTCTGGCCGAGATTGAAAACCCGTCGCAGATGCTGCTGGAAGGCCGTCCACTGGGCGTTTCCGGAAACTGCGTGGCCTGTACCATGGAGGGCAGCCGACCCATTCTGAGCGAGATCCAGGCCCTTGCCACCAAGACGAATTTCCCGGCCCCACGGCGTGCTTGCAGCGGCTACGACTATAACCGCATGAATTTGCTCATCGCCGTGTTGGAAAAGCGTGCAGGCTATTTCTTTGGCAATCTGGACGTCTATGTCAACATCGTGGGCGGTATTGCTCTGCGGGACACGGCCTGTGATCTTTCGGTGTGTCTGAGCATGGTGTCCTCGCTGCTGGACCGCCCGGTCAGCGACAAGCTGATCGCCATTGGTGAGGTTGGCCTGGGTGGGGAAGTGCGCAGTGTGCCCAACTTGGAACAGCGTCTGCATGAGGCAGAACGCATTGGGTTTGAACGCGCCGTGGTGCCCAAGCACAGCCTGAACCACCTGAACCCGGCGGATTATCCGGGCATGAAGCTGATTGGTGCCGCGTATATTTCCGATGCCATCAACGCACTGAAAACAGATCGTTTGTAAGAGGATGCCATGTCGATTTATCTGGACGAAAAGAACCCCGGCAAACACAAGCCCTTTGAGGATGCTTCGCCGGATATTGTGGAATATGTGCGCTATCTGGAAGTGATCGCCGGCAAAAGCGCCAATACGGCGTTCAGCTATTTTTGCGACCTGCGTGGGTTCAGCCGCTTTATGAAGCGCCGACGCGGCCTTGTTCCGGCAGACAGCGAGATGCAGGACATCGACCCCAAAGGATTGAACACGGCATTCTGGGCCAGCGTGACCAAAGAAGATATCTACGAATACCTGTATTTCCTCAACCGGGAATGCGGCAACAAAAAGTCCTCGACTGCCCGGCGGCTGGCCAGTCTCCACGGCTTTTACGATTATCTGGTCAATCAGGTCAACCGGCTGGACTCCAACCCGACCGCTGCGATCAAACCTCCCAAACAGGACAAGGTCCTGCCTAAATACCTGACTGCAGAACAGTCCATGGATCTGCTGGAAAGCACCCAGACCCAGAGCGATTTCCCGGAGCGGGATTACTGCATGGTGGTCCTGTTCCTGAACTGCGGCATGCGTCTGTCGGAGCTTGTGGGCATGGACTTGGATGACATTGATCTGGAACAGCGGCAGATCCGGCTGTTCGGCAAGGGCCACAAAGAGCGCATGGTGTATCTGAACGATGCCTGCGTGGAAGCGCTGCAGCTTTACCTGAACAAGCGCAATGTGATGGAAGGTCTTTCGCCAAAAGAACGTGCCGTGTTCGTGACCCGGCGGCGCAAGGAACGCATTTCCAACCGGCGGGTGGAGCAGCTGGTGACCGGTGCCATGAAAGCAGCCGGCCTGAAGGGATTTTCCACCCATAAACTGCGCCATACGGCCGCAACTCTGATGTATCAGACCGGCAATGTGGATATCCTGACCCTGAAGCAGCTGCTGGGCCACAGCAGCGTTGGTACGACGCAAATCTATACCCATCTGCAGGAATTCCAGGTGCGTGCCGCCATTGAAGAAAACCCGCTGGGCAAGGCATCCCGCAAAAAGCCCGGCAAAGCAGCCTTGGATACAACAGAAGCTGAAACAGGGGAGAGCAGGGAAGAATTGCCTGGCAGCACTGCCGGAGCCACAGAAAACAGCGCAACTGCGGAAGATTCTTCTGCACCCATGGCAGCCTTTGATGGCTCTGCAAAAGAGGGTTTCGGACTGGACACCAAGACGCTCGCAGCAAATTCGGACGCAGATACGGAAAAGTAATTGAAATATGGTTTGTCAGGCACCTTATGATCTCAGAATCAAAAGGTGCTTTTTTGTTTACCCTGTGAATAAATTAACGAAGTTTACAGAGTGCAACAGGAATCCACCGCGGCACCTGTTGGTTTTCCAGCTGACGGAGATTCTATAATTCTATAAAGGAGCGTTTGCAGAACGGTTGCAGCTGGGCATTGTCGGCGTAATCAAACTTTATATTCTGTGCAGAGCGAAATCGGCGCTTTAAAAGATACCCACGAAAATGTCAACCGGAATGCAGCCAACGATTTGATCCGTCATGACCAAATGGTCGTACACAGAAAAATAAAAAGATTGGAACGACCTGATACTAATATAAATAATGACCTGCAAACAACGAGTGCCGGAAAAAAAGATTGTAAAGACTGTGCAGTCCGAAGAATCAAATTATAATGATAAAAACAAAGTATAAAATTATAAAAAACAGATAAATTGCAGCAAAGCCCGCAAAACGCGGCATGGGCGGTCGGAACGCCGGCGGGACGCCAAAAGAGCCAAAAACTGGAAAAGAGGGCTTTTTCGCTTCCCTCTGTTTCACATAACGTGCATTATACGAAAATACATATCCTAAAAATCAGGACCTTCCCTTCACGCAGGTTTCTGCGATCCGGAGGCCCTGATGACTTGGGTTGCGGCATTTTAATTTTTGGCACAGGAAACGTCTCTTCCCCGTTTTGAGAATCATTGGTTTGCATCCGGCAGCGGCGTGGTGCCAAAATATGCACAGATGGCCTCGTAGTAAATACGTGCAGTTCGTTTGCAGCCCTGTTCGCTGCCAAAGCGTTCCACATCATCCGCATTGGTCACAAAGCATTGTTCCGCCAGCACGACCGGACAGTTTACATCCTCCAGCAGTGTGAAGCTCCGTTCTGCACGCACTTCGGTATGGGTACTCTCCACCAGCTGCTTCTGATCATTTTCCAGATAATAAATGTAACGGATGCCGCCGCGCCCACGCAGGTGCGCTCCGGCGTTCTGCATCCCCTCTGCCAATTTCTGAGCAAAGTAATAACTCTCCGCATGCCATGTGCGCCCCGGCACAGATGGATAGCACTCAAAGCCGGTTGCACTGGAACCGTTTGCGGCGGAGTTTCCGTGAATGGAAAGCAGCAACTGTGGGGCCTGCGCATTGGCGGCGGCTGCCCGCTCGGCAGGCGTTGCGGTCTGGTCAAAGGCATCCCGCGTCCGGAGCGGAATGTAATTCGGGTCCTGCTCCAGCCATGCAAGCAGCACGGAGGCCGTGGCGGCCGTCATGTCTTTTTCTTCCACCACTCCCCTTGCGCCCGGGTCGTTGCCGCCATGCCCGGCATCAATGGCTACACGATACGGCGGGTCGCCCACCTGCGGCCGAAACGCCTCTCCGGATGCAGAGACACTTCCCTGCTCTTGTGAAGAAACCCGCAATGCTTCTCGCCAGAGAAACGCCGAAAAAACAAAGGCAACCACGCAAAAACAAAGCACGAGAGTCGTTCGGAGAAAGGAACTCCTCTTTCGTCTGGTTCGTCGCTTCTTTTTCTGGTGCGTGGGTTTATAACGTCCTGCCATGATAGTTAACTTCCTGTCCAGATTGAAAACTTCTCTTTACAATACGAGTATACTCGGCTTTTTTCTGCAGTGCAAGCAAAAAGCCTGCCCATAAGCAGTGGGCAGGCTTTGAAATGACCCCTTATTTCAGCTCCACGACGGTCACGCCGCTTTCGCCTTCGCCGTAACGGCCCAGACGGAAGCTCTTGACCATGCGGTTGCCGCGCAGGTGCTTGTGGATGGCAGTGCGCAGTGCGCCGGTGCCATTGCCGTGGATCAGGTAGACTACGGTCTGGCCGTTCAGAATGGCGCGGTCGATGAAGGAATCCACCTCTGGCAAGGCCTCGTCCACGGTCAATCCCAGCAGATTGCACTCCATTTTGGCGCTGCGGTGCACCCGCTCCACGCGGCCATTCGGACGGTTTGCGTCGCCGGTCAGGCGGGAATACCGCTGCTGTGCCTTGGTCTGCGGTTTCGGGTCCTTGACCAGCTTTTCCGGCTGTTTGAGACCCTTGAGCGGGACCTTGGTCTTGATGATGCCGGCCCGTACCAGAACATCCCCGTTCTTGTCCGGCAGCGAAAGCACCGTGGCCAGCTGGTTGAGCTCTGCAATGCAGACCTCCTGCCCTACCTTGACCTCTTTCAGCGGCACAAATTCCTTGACCGGATTGTGCACCACCTCGGTGCCCATAAACAGCTTTTCGGATTCCTTTTTGGCAATCTCACGGGCACGCTGGGCTTTCTGCTGGGTGCTCAGGCGCTCGTCCTTCTGCAGCTGACGCAGTTCGTCGGTCAGCGCATAGGCCTGGCTTTCCACCTGCTGGGCCAGCGCACGGGCTTTGGCGCGGGCCGCTTCCAGCTCGTTTTCGCCCTGCCGGATCAGTTCATCCCGCTTTTTCTGGGCAGCCTCCAGCTGGTGGGATGCCTCGTTCTTCAGCTCTTCCACCTCGTGCTGGCTTTCCTTCAGCTGCAATTTCAGATCATCCAGCTGACCCAGAACGGCATCCAGCCGCTTATCCTCGGCCGACAGATGCTGCTGCGCTGCCTCAATGACCCGCTCCGGGATGCCAAGCTTCTCACTGATGAGGAATGCGTTGGACTTGCCCGGCACGCCGACGCTCAGCTTATAGGTCGGGCGCAGCGTTTCCAGATCGAATTCGCAGCTGGCGTTCACAACGCCCTTGGTCTCCAGTGCGAACACCTTGAGCTCTGCATAGTGGGTGGTGGCCATCAGCAGCACGCCGCGGCGGCGCAGTTCTTCAATGATGGCCACAGCCAGCGCGGCACCCTCGGCAGGGTCGGTACCGGCACCCAGCTCGTCCAGCAGCACAAGAGTGTGCGGCATGGCCAGCTCCAGAATGCCGGTGATCTTTTTCATATGGCCGGAGAAGGTGGAAAGGCTCTGTTCGATGCTCTGCTCATCGCCGATGTCCACGAGAAACTCATCGAACACGCAGACCTCGCTGCGCTCGTCGGCCGGGATCAGGAAACCACACTGTGCCATCGCGCACAGCAGACCGGCCGTTTTCAGGGTGACGGTCTTGCCGCCGGTGTTCGGGCCGGTGATGATGAGCGAATCATATTCTTTGCCCAGTGCAATGTCCACCGGCACGCACTTCTGTGGGTCGATCAATGGGTGGCGTGCCCGGATCAGCGAGAAGGAATTGTCGGTGCGCACTGCAGGTTTGAATGCCTTGAGCTCCAGCGCCAGACGCGCCTTTGCCAGCAGGACATCAATGTCCAGCATGGCCTGATAGCTGTACTGGAACTGCGGCTCAATGGCTGCCACCTGTGCGGTAAAGGCTACCAGAATGCGCTCGATCTCCTGCGCTTCCTGGGCACGATACTGCAGGATGCGGGCATTGGCTTCCACGACAGCCTGCGGTTCCACAAACACCGTTGCACCGGTAGAGGAAACGTCATGGATGATGCCGCTCACTTCGCCGCGGTATTCGCTCTTGACCGGGACAACGTATCGGCCGTTGCGCATGGAGACCACACTCTCCTGCAGATATTTTGAGGTGTCCATGTTGCGCACCATGCTTTCCAGACGGTCGCGGATGCTGTTTTCGGTCGCACGGATCTTCTTGCGCAGGTCGTTCAGGGTGCGGGAGGCCGTGTCGGCCATCGCATCCGGGGCAAGGATCGCACTGGAGATCTGCTGTTCCAGGCCCGGCTCCGGGGACAACGCATAGAACAGATCATCGGTCGGGAGCATATCGTGCTCCGAAGAACCGTACCAGTTGGTCAGGTTCTGGAAGTTGCGCAAAGCACCGGCCACCATCAGCAGCTCGCCCATGGAAAGCACGCCGCCCTTGACCGCACGGGCGGCCAGCGCACTGACGCCCTCCACTCCGCCGAAACGGGGCGAACCGTTCTTAATCAGCAGCGTATTGATGGCATCCGTCTGCTCCAGCGCATAGCGCACCTCGTCCGGGTCACACTGCGGCTCAAGTGCCAGGAGCTTCGCCTTTGCTTCCTTACATACACAGCCCTCCGCAGCACGGGCGATGATCTTATCCAGTTCTAATGTTTTTAAGTAGCTTGTTTCCATAATATCCTTTTGCTCAGGGCAGCACCGTTTTTAAAAAGTCGTAGCTCTTCAGCGGCTTGTCCAAATGCGTTAGCGCATACTGCTCCGCTACGGCTGCCAGCTTTTCCAGACTGCCCACAGAAATCTTGAACGAAAATATTTTTTTGTCCTCCACAAGGCAGATGTGCCGCAGTGCAAACAGTGCATTGCGATCCAGATTGCAGCGTTTCCCAGCCTTGGCCGCACAATCAGCACAGAGCAGATAGCCCTCCTGCACATCCAGATAAAAGGCATCGCCTGCATCGTAGGTGCCGCAGTCGCGGCAGCACACCAACTGCGGCAGAAAGCCACACTCGCTCATGGTGCGAAGCTCAAAAACGGCCTTGATGGCCCGCAGGTCCGCCTTGTGCTCACTGATCATGTACAGGCAGTTCAGCAGCAGACGCAGTTCCCGCTCAGCTTCCTGTCCGGTGGGGGTCAACGCAGCAGCCATTTCGGCCAGATACATGGCCAGACTCATCCCCTCGATGGAGGAAGAAATGCCGTGAAAGACATTCTTGACGGCCGCTTCGCGCACAGTATACATGTTGCGCCCCGGCACCAGCGTGAATTCCGAATAGCAAAACAGCCCGCACGCGCTGAACAATTTGCTTTTCAGCCGCAGGCTGCTCTGTGCCGAAGCCGAGATTACCCCCAGCCCCGGGGTCAGGATCGTGAGGATCCGGTCCGATTCTTTATAGCGGGTCTCTTTCAACACCAGACCCAGTGTTACAAAGGTCTCCATGATCCGTGTCTCCTGCCGGATGCTCGTCCGGCATCTGTGTCTGTTTGTACTCCAGATAACGGAGAATGTTTCCCGTGCAGGCAAAGGCCTGCCAGCTTGTTTGCACATCCATTGGCCGGGTCTCCTTTCCGGGCAGCGCCACTGCCGTCAGTGTTCTCTGGCGGCGGTGGCGTTATCCGAGGAAAACCCGCCCTGCATTGGAAAGGCTCAGCGGTTGCCGTTGTTCTGCTTGAAACCGAAATTGTTCAGAAGGAACTCGTTATCCCGCCAGTCCGACTTCACCTTGACCCAGCACTGCAGGTTCACACGGCAGCCCAGAAACTCTTCGCAGTCGGCACGGGCCGCACTGGCAATCTTTTTCAGCATGGCGCCGCCCTTGCCAATGACCATGCCCTTGTGGCTTTCCCGCTCACAGTAAATGTTCACATCAATGTCGATGAGATCGGTGCCGGGGCGCTCCTTGAAGCGCTCCACGACCACCGCGATGCCGTGCGGAATCTCGTCGCGCATGAACAGCAGAGCTTTTTCACGGATGACCTCTGCCACCAGTTCCTTCTCCGGCATATCGGTGTAGGCATCATCATCAAAGTAATGGGGGCCTTCTACGGCGTAGCGGCTCAAGGCATCGAACAGCGTTTCACAGCCGTCCTCGTTGCGGACGCTGACCGTGTAGATGTCATCGAATACACCCAGCGCCTTCAGCTCTTCTTTGCGGGCTTCCAGGTCAGCGGCATCCTTAACAAGGTCTGTCTTATTGATGACGGCAATGGCCGGGCCGCCGCTGCTGCGCAGCATGTCCACCAGAACCATCTCGGATTCATTCAGGGCACCATAGGGCTCAAACAGCATCATGGAAACATCCACGTCGGCAATGGAATCGCTGGCGGTTTTGTCCATGCGCTTGCCCAGCTTGTTGCGGGCTTTGTGTACGCCGGGGGTATCCAGCAGCACATACTGCAGCGGGCCGCGGGTGATCACACCGGTAATGCGGGTACGGGTGGTCTGCGGCTTGGAGGTGACAATGGCCACCTTTTCGCCAACCAGCAGGTTGGTCAGGCTGGATTTGCCCACATTGGGGCGGCCGATGACCGCCACAAAAACCGACGACGTATCGTAATGGCCCTGAACGGGCGTCGTGTTACTCAAAATCAAACTCCTGTCTTGCTGTGTGCAGAAATGCACGTTGGATCAAAGGCAAATCATTCGGTGTAGCTCACCGTGCGGGGCAGGCCCAGCTGCAGCAGTACGGCCTCTTCTTTTTCCCGCATCCGCATAGCTTCCAGGCCGCCGTTCTCATGGTCGTAGCCCAGCAGATGCAGCATGGAATGCACGGTCAGAAATGCCACTTCCCGCTGCAGCGGATGGCCGTAGAGGGTCGCCTGCTCCTGGGCGCGCTCCATGCTGATGACGATATCGCCCAGCATTTTGCAGCCGTTGTTTTCGTCCACATCATATTTGCCATCCACACCCAGCGGGAAGCTCAAAACGTCGGTGGGCATGGGCTTGTTGCGGTACTGGTTGTTCAGCTCTGCAATGGCCGCGTTGTCCACAAAGGTCACGCTGATCTCAGCCGGAGCCTCAAAGTGCTCGAACTCCAGCACAGCGTTGCAGGCGCGGCGGATCAGGATGCGGAGGCCGGATGGGACCTTGACGGCCTTCTGGGAATTGGTGATCAGAACTTTATTGGACATAGAATCAGTCCTCTCCTTTCTGGTTTGGTTGTTTTTCGGGATGTGCAGCCCTGTCGTATGCCTTGATGATCTCCTGCACAAGGCGGTGGCGCACAACGTCTTTTTCGGTAAAATAGCACTGGGCAATGCCCTTGACCTGCTTCAGCACATGCAGCGCATCCACAAGGCCGCTGCGGGTGCGTTCCGGCAGGTCGATCTGAGTCACATCGCCGGTCACAACGACCTTGGAACCCACGCCCATGCGGGTCAGGAACATTTTCATCTGCTCCGGCGTGGTGTTCTGCGCCTCATCCAGAATGATGAAGGAGTCGTCCAGCGTACGGCCGCGCATATAGGCCAGCGGGGCCACCTCAATGATCTGTTTTTCCACCAGACGCTCATATGTCTCGGCCCCCAGCATATCAAACAGACCGTCATACAGCGGGCGCAGATACGGGTCCACCTTCTGCTGCAGGTCTCCGGGCAGGAAACCCAGTTTCTCCCCTGCTTCTACCGCCGGGCGGGTTAGCACGATGCGGGACACCTCCTTGGCCTTGAAGGCCTTTACGGCCATAGCTACGGCGAGGTAGGTCTTACCGGTGCCCGCCGGGCCGACACCAAAGGTGATGGCATTGTTCCGGATGGCATTCAGGTATTCCTTCTGGTCCAGCGTCTTGGGCCGGATGGGCCGCCCTTTGACCGTAACCGTTACAAAATCCTCGGTCAGTTCCCGCACCCGTTTCTCAGCGCCGTCATGGGCCAGGCTGATGCAGTAGCGCACAGTCTGATCCTCCAGCGGGGTGTGGTTCTCGATCAGAAGAAGCATGCCTTCCACCGCGCGGCTGGCCGCCGCTACGTTGGCCGGTTCACCGGAGAGCCGGAGCTGTGTGCCCCGGCAGACGGCCGTAACGGAGAACTCGTTTTCCAGCAGCCGGATGTTCCGGTCGCAGTTGCCAAAGACCGCCGCGGCGATCTCTACACTATCCAGTTCAATGTTCTTTTCTGCCATGTGCTCCTCCTGATGTGCCTGCTTCGATAGCTATATTGTACCACCAAAATCCTTAGAAGAAAACTATGAAAATTGCACAAAATATTTTTCCGGCTTCCATCGTTTTTACATATTGGTGGAATGGTCTTGACAAACTATATCGGAGTGCGATATACTGGGTCTGCGGTATATCGGGCGACGATATAAAGACCGTCGATAGAAATGGAGGTGCATCGGCAATGGAAAACATTGCGCTGACCGAGTCCACCTATTACATTCTGCTTGCTCTTTATCATCCGCAGCATGGATACGGCATCATGCAGCAGACCGAGCAGCTTTCCGGCGGGCGGGTACACCTTGCCGCCGGGACATTGTATGGAGCGCTGAACTCCCTGTGCGAAAAAGGATGGATCCGACAGCTGCCGATGGAAAGCGGGAGCCGTAAAAAAGAATATCAGCTGACCACAGAGGGTCTAGCAGTCCTGAGACATGAGCTTGCCCGGCTGCAGCAGCTGGTTGCAAACGGCGAAAGCATCCTGAAGGAGGAATGACCATGAACACGCGCAAAACCATCCATAAAGTCTATCTGGCATGGGATTTCAAGAAGGAAGAACTCTGGCTCAACGAAATGGCGGCGGAAGGCTGGGCTTTGGAGCATGCAGCGTTTTGCTCGTACACCTTCGTGCGCTGTGAGCCGGGCGAATACATCATCCGCATGGAGATGAATGCAGACCGGGACTATCGCAGCTTTGTGGAAGAAACCGGTGCAGAATATGTCGGCGGCTGTGTGAACTGGGTCTATTTCCGCCGCAAAGCCGAGCTCGGGTCGTTTGACCTGTTTTCGGACATAGATTCCCGCATTGCGCATCTTGCACGCATCGGTAAATCGCTCTGGCTGATCTGCCTTGCCAATCTGATCATCGGTGTTGTCAATATCATAGACGGGCAGACGTTTTCCATTGTAAATCTGCTGTGCAGCGTTCTGCTGGCCTATGGTCTGGGCCGCATCCATGGGATGAAAGCATCCCTTGAAGAAGAGCGTGCCCTGCACGAATAAACCTTGTCAAGCCTTTTTGTGCCACAACCGCATAGAAAAACAAAATGTATCTTTGGGTAAAACAGCAATAGCAAACGTTTCTCCTGCGTGATACAATAGCAAGCGTTGCGTGCCCTGCCGCCGCAGCAAAAAGATTGAAGGAGAAATGAACGATGGAACAATGCTATCTGATGCCCGGACAGGAACGCTGCGAACGATTCAAGGACGCAAACGGTGTTCCGCGTGTTCACTACTCCTACCGTTCCCTGCACGGTGCCTTTTTTGACTGCGAGAGCCGCAGCCTGGAGGAAGCCCAGCATCTGTGTGAGGACTGGCTGGTCGGCCAGGACCGCTGCTACCGCAACTGATCCCATAAAAAAGCAAGCGCCTCTGTTCCATGGATGGTCACTCCATCCGGAGCAGAGGCGCTTTTTGTTGTTAGTTCCACAGCTGTGCGCAGACAAGTTCCAGCACACTGCCCGCAATACAGCGGGATTTATCCGAGATCAGGAAACAGTTGGAAAGCTCTTCCCGGCGGGGGTCCACATCAGCCACCTTGAACCCCGGAGTGACCGGGTAGCCGCTGCGCAGCAGACCGCGCAGGATGCCGCCGATCTGTGTGGTGACCGGGATGGATTTGCCTTCCGACGTCCGGATCTGTGCGATGATCTCCCCTGCTTCCACCAGGTCACCGATCTTTCGCACATCCTGAAAGATGCCTTCCGTCTGCGCATGGATGACCCGCTCCTTGCCATAACCGCCGATGACACCCGGAATACCAGTGTTCGGGATGGCAGCGCCCTCCCGGATGATACGGCCCAGCCGATGGCCGCGCTTCGTCTCGACCACGGCATCCACATCCTGTCCGGCTGTAAATCCGGGGCCAAGGGCGATGGTCAGCGGTGCCATATCACGGGTGGTGCCAAGGTTCTTCTTGGCCAGAATGGCATCCACCAATACATCCGGCTTTGCTTGTGCCACGCAGCTGCCTGCCGGGTCGATGAGGACGGGCACCGCATTCTGTGCCCAGACGGTCGGAGCCTGTTCCAGTGCGTCGATACGAACAGCCCTCAGGCCCTCTACCGTTGTTTCACCTTCGTACACAGCTTCGCAGAGCGACACCTGCCGCCGGATAGCCGCCGGGTGAGCGGTTTCCAGTACAATAACCCGCAGCCCGGCGGACCACAAACGATGGATGGTTCCGGTAGCAAGGTCGCCGCCGCCGCGCACCAGAATCAAGGCATCCTGTTTCATTCAATGGATCCTCCTTCCGGAATGATTTCCAGCAGAAGCTCCATGGAACCACCGCAGGCCGCAACCGCGGCATCTTCGTTTTTGCCGTCGGCCGAAAATGTGACCGTCTGCACCGATGCTGTATGCCCGGCCAGCATTTCAGCAGCGGCCTGCCGAGTACGGTATTCCATGATGCCGCCGCCCACACTGCTCACAGTCGTGCCATCGGGCAGGAGCAGCATTTTGGAGCCGACCTCCCGCGGGGTGGAGCCGTGCCGTGCAATGATCGTCGCCAGCACTGCAGGCTGGCCGTTCTGTGCGGCCTGCTCCATCGCCGCCAGAAGCGCCGGAGCAAAGCCCTCGGTCTGAGGGCGGGCGTTTTTCACTTCCACGATCTGCGCCAGAATGGACAGCGCGATCTCTTCGGCTGTTTTGGCCCCGATGGCAAGTCCGATGGGGGCCTGCACAGCTTCCACCCGTGCAGCATCCGCCCCGGCTTCCAGCAGCTGTCGCCGTACCAGTGCGGCCCGGCCCCGGCTGCCCATCATGCCAACGTAAGCCGCCGGTTTCTGCAAGATCTGCTCCAGGCAGGCCACATCAAAGGCATGGGCGCGGGTCACAACCACAAAGTAGGTCTCTGCCCCGCCGGGCACCTGCTCCAGTGCCTGCGCAAACGGTAAGCAGAGGACCGTGTCCGCTCCGGCATCCCGCAGGTCCTGCGCATATTCCGTGCGGTCCTCCATAGCAAGCACCGGCAGACCCAGCAGTTTTGCCAGCCGTACCACCGATACCGCCACATGGCCGCCGCCGCAGACAACGATCTGCGGCACCGCACCGAATCGTTCCACAAACACCCGCGTGCCGTCCAGTTCCAGAAACCCGGTGGCTGTGCATTCCTGCAAACGGGAAAGGCTGCGCTGCAATACGCCGCTGCTGTGGGTCTGCCACACCGGGCGCCCGCCGCGCAGCAGCATCCGGCTGCCGGCCTCCGGTCCATCCAGAACCGCCGCAAGGGTATAGTCTCCGGTGACCTGCCCTTTCTGCAGGGCATCAACCAATGCGCTCATAAAATGTTCTCCTGTTCGTCATTGCTCCACCTGCGACACCGCGTCGTAAGCTGCCGGGTCCAGCAGGCTGTTCCAGTGTTCCCAATCCTCCGGCGTCATGCGCCAGGCAAGGCCGCACCCGGCGGAGATCTCCCGTGGGAGCGGGATCAGCCGCCCGGGGATCTGTGCCGTGGCGCAGTGCTTCTCCCAGGCCATGGCTTCCACCGTTGTGCGGAAGGAGAGCACGATATAGGTCTTTTTTGTGCGCATTTACAGCTCCTGTGCCAGCTCCCGCACGGCCTGTGCAGCGTGCAGAGCTTCTTCCATGGTATTGCTGTGTGAAAAGCTGAACCGTACCACGCCCTGTTCCACCGTGCCAAGCGCCTTGTGCATCAGCGGGGCGCAATGTGCTCCGGCCCGCACACAGATGCCGTAGTCCTCCCACAGGATATCGGCCACCCGGGCAGAGTCCTCGTCTCCGATATTCAGGGAGACGATGGGCGCACGCAGAGCGGTCTCAATGTCGCCGTATACAGTCACGCCCGGCATACCGCATACTTCTTCGTAAAAACAGCGAGCCAGTGCAGCTTCGCGGGCGGCCAGCATTTCCACGCCCTGTGTCAGAAGCCATTGTACTCCGGCGCAAAGCCCGGCAAGGCCGTGCACGTTCAGGGTGCCGGCTTCCAGTGCGGTGGGCATCTGGGCGGGATGCTGCTCGTCATAGCTGTGCACGCCGCTGCCGCCCACTACAAGGGGCGCGATCTGCACACCCGGACGCACATACAGCCCGCCGGTGCCCTGCGGCCCCAGTAAAGCCTTGTGCCCGGTGAAGCACAGCACATCCACACCCAGCGCCTGTACGTCGATAGACTGGGCTCCGGCCGTCTGCGCGGCATCCACGATCAGCAACAAGCCGTGCCGGTGCGCAAAGGCCGCAGCCTTTGCAAGATCGGTGCAGTTGCCGGTCACATTGGACGCTCCGGTCACGACCAGCGCTCTGGTGTTTGGGCGCACAAGCTCTTCCCATTTTTCATATTGCAGGCGGCCTTTGGCGTCTACCCCGGCAAAGCTGAGCTGGCCCCCCTGTGTCCGCAGCCGGTACAGCGGCCGCAGGACCGAATTATGCTCACACACGGTGGTGATGACATGATCCCCCGGCCCCAGCAGCCCGCACAGGGCGGTGTTCAACGCGCCGGTGGCGTTGGCCGTAAAGGCAATGCAGGCAGGGTCCGGCGCGTGGAAAAGCTCTGCCAGCGCTTCCCGTGCGGCATACACCAGCCGGGAAGCATGCAGGGTCGGCTCATGGGCACCGCGGCCGGGATTGCCTGCGGTGTGCAGGGCGTCCAGAATGGCGGCGTCCACTTCCTGCGGTTTGTACAGCGTGGTGGCAGCATTGTCCAGATAGATCACGGCTTGACCACGTTCCCGGCATGGGTCAGCTTTTCCACGATGGCATACATGTTCGTCACGCTGCCTACGGCCAGCTTCTCGGTCAGGCCGTAATAGTTCAGGCAGGTGCCGCAGGTCATGATCTCCACACCTTCCGATTCCAGCGTCTTGAGGTCCTCCAGCATGGGAGAGCCCTCACAGGTCAGGGATGCACCGCCGTTATAGAACAGAACCGTCTTGGGCAGCTTGTCCTGCTGCGTCAGGGCAAACACGAACGCCTTGAGCAGGGTCTTGCCCAGCTCCTCGGCCCCGGCACCCATAGTGTTTGCGCCAATGGCCACCACGGTATCCGTGCGGGCGTCCGGCATGCAGACGGCCGGGGTCTCTTCAGCCGCCGGGGCATCCCCGATGGTGAACAGCACTCGGTATTCCCGTTCGGCCAGCTTTTCGGCGCTGTACTGATAACCCTTTTGCTGGGCCATCTTGGTCAGGTTCTGCACGGCGATCTCGTTGTCCACCAGAATTTCCACCTGACCGGCACCCTTCAGCTCCGAAATAGCGCGCTTGGCCTTGACGACCGGCAGCGGGCAGGCGTCTCCTCTTGCATCAACATGAGTCATAATCGTTTCTCCTTTCAGTAGGTCAGTATGTTACTGTGATCTCGGTTTCGGTTCGGGAAACGATCTCGCCCACGATCTTCGCGGGCAGACCAGCAGATTGCAGTTCCTTCTCCAGCGCGCTGGCCTCCGCCGGGTCCACTGCCAGCAGCAGACCGCCGGAGGTCTGCGGGTCGAACAAGACTTCCTCCATGGCAAACGGAACGCCCTCAAACCGGACAAAAGGCCCTGTATGATTGCGGTTGCGCTGCCCGGCAGCGGTGTACAGGAAGTCATCCGCCGCCTTTTCCGCGCCCGGCAGCACCGGCACGGCGCGGGCGTTGATCTTGCAGGAAAGTTTCCCGCCCATCATCTCGTGCAGATGCCCCAGAAAACTGAAGCCAGTCACATCGGTGGCCGCGTGCACAGTATACCGGCGGCTGATCTCCGCAGCGGTTTTGTTCAGGGTTGTCATGGAACTGATGGCGGCTGCCATGTGTTCCGGGGCCGCCTCGCCCACGCGGTTTGCGGTGCACAGCAGCCCCACACCCAGCGCTTTGGTCAGCAGCAGCTTGTCTCCCGGCTGGCCGGCATCGTTTGCGTACAGATGATGCGGGTCCACAAGGCCGGTCACCGACAGGCCGTATTTGACGCCGGTGTCTGCAATGGAATGACCTCCGGCCAGAATGCCCCCTGCTTCGGCTACCTTTTCGGCTCCACCGCGCAGGATCTCGCCCAAAACGTTCAGGTCCATATTTTCCGGGAAACACACCAGATTGAGGGCAGTTTTCACCTCGCCACCCATGGCATACACGTCGCTCAGGGCGTTGGCCGCTGCGATCTGCCCGAAGGTATAGGGGTCATCCACCATGGGTGGGAAAAAGTCCACCGTCTGCACCAGGGCCAGATCTTCTGTAACGCGGTAGACGGCGGCATCATCCCGGCTGTCATACCCCACCAGCAGATTCGGGTCCTTTTCGCCGCGGGGCAGCTTTTCCAGAATGCGGCTCAGCACACCGGCACCCAGCTTTGCCGTGCAGCCGCCCCCGGTACAGAATACGATTTTTTCATCCTTGCTCATGCACGTTCTCTCTCTTCAAATTGTGTCAGAACGCCGTTCACACGATAACGTTCCTGCAGAATACAGAGCGTCTGCTTCCCGAGCAGTTGGCGCTGCGGCGTATCTGCCTGATTGAGCACCGCATAAAAGGCCCTGCTGCCCACTCGTTTCCGGCCGCCCTGCTCACTTGCCAGCAGTTGAGCCAGAAGTTCCGGGGTCAGGCAGGCCTCCGGCGGAACGCCCAGCAGCATGCAGGCTTGTTCCAACCGGAAGCAACATTCTTTCAAAGGGTGGCCCAGTGCGGAAAGCCCGGCCACCGCCAGTACGATGTCGCTTTGCGGCAGCAGAACAGGTTCCTGCTCCGCAGGGGCTTTGCACGGGAAATGCTTTGCACCGTCGGCTTCCAGAAACACGGCGTCTGCCTGTGCCATCCAGTGGGCAAGGTCTGCTTCCGGCGGTGCGGTCAACTTACCCTTGGGAGCCGGAGAACCCACCACGGCATAAGAGCCGCGGGCCCAGAGTTCCTGTATTTCGGCGTCAGTCTTTGCCCAGAGCCAGTTTTCCGGGCGCAGGATGTGGGTGGTAGTGGACACCAGCACCCGCCAACCTTTCTGCACGCAATGGCTGGCCATAGCATACAGCAGCGTTGTTTTTCCGCCGCCGCCCACCAGCGAGACCACATGGCCTTTTTCCGCCAGAAACGGAAACTGCTGTTCCACGATCATTTGTGGTTTTCAGCGGCGGCCATGGCAATCTGCTCCGGAGTAATGGGCAGCTCATAGAAACGGGTGCCGATGGCGTTGTAAATGGCGTCTGAAATGGCCGGCAGCGGCGTGTTGATGACCACCTCACCGATGGATTTTGCACCAAACGGGCCGTTTGGCTCATAGCTGTTCTCAAACTCCACGTTGATTTTTCCGATGTCGATGCGGGTGGGGATCTTGTACTGGAACAGCGAGTTCTCTTCCGGGCAGCCCTTCCGGTCATAGGTAACATTCTCGGTCAGCGTCATACCGATGCCCTGCAGCAGGCCACCTTCCGCCTGCACACGGGTCAGGTTGGGGTTGATGGGCGTACCGCAGTCCACGCAGGCGTCAAATTCCAGCACCTTGACCTCGCCGGTCTCGGTGTCCACTTCCACTTCTGCGGCACCCACCATGTACGGCGGCGGCGACAGGGGCGAGGAATGGGTCTCGGTGGCTTCCAGCGGGACCATATGGCCGAACTGAGACGCATAGGCGATCTCGGATAGGGTCTTTTTCGTTTCCGGGGCGGCGCTTTCAAACACTTCTTTGCCGTCAAACTCCACAGCATCTGCCGGGCAGCCCAGCAGCTCGGCACCCAGCTTGCAGATCTGTTCCCGCAGCTTCATGGCACACTTCTCAGTGGCCTTGCCGGTAACGTAGGTGGTACTGGATGCATAGGAACCGGAGTCATAGGGAGAGGTATCGGTGTCGGCACCAAATACCGCAATGTTGTCCAGCGGGCAGTCCAGCACTTCGGCGGCGATCTGCGCCAGCGTGGTGTCACAGCCGGTGCCCATATCCGCTGCACCGATGATCAGCGAGTAGAATCCATCATCGTTCAGCTTGAGGGTCGCACTGCCCACGTCCATGCCGGAAATACCGGAGCCCTGCATGGCCATGCCCATGCCGACGGCGCGCACCTTGCCGTTGCCCAGATCACGGGCCGGGTATTTGTGCTCCCAGTCGATCATCTCCCGCACCTTGACAAGACAGCGGTCCAGCGCACAGCTGGTGTTCACGGCACCGTAGTAGGCAGGCATCACATCGCCCTCCTGCACCGTGTTCTTCAGGCGCAGGGCAAAGGGGTCCATGTTCAGCTTGTGGGCCAGCTCGTTCACGGCAGATTCCACAGCAAACAGGCCCTGAGTCGCACCGTAGCCGCGGTAGGCACCGGCAGACATGTGGTTGGTATACACCACATCGCTGACAAAGCGGAACGCTTCGGCCTTACCGTACAGCGGGATGGATTTGTGGCCGGACAGGCCCACGGTCGTGGGGCCGTGCTCGCCATAGGCACCGGTGTTGGACAGCGTGTACAGGTCGATGCCCTTCACGATGCCATCCTTCGTGGCACCCAGCCGGACATGCATCTCCATTTCGTGACGCGGAGAGGAGGCCGTCTGGCTTTCCACCCGGCTGAAAATGATCTTGGAGGGCTTTTTGGTTTTCCAGGTCACAAAGGCGGGGTATACCTCGCTGACCGCTGTCTGCTTGGCACCAAAGCCGCCGCCGATGCGGGGCTTGGCAACACGCACCATGGATGTGGGGATGTGCAGGGCATTGGCGATGTTGCGCCGCGCATGGAACACGATCTGGGTGGAGCTGAGCACGTTCAGCCGCCCATAAGTGTCAATGGAACAATAGGTGCGGAAGGTCTCCATCATAGCCTGCTGGCAGGCTTTGGTGTGGTAAACATGGTCGATCACCACATCGCACCCCGCCAGCACTGCGTCGATGTCTCCGGAGCCGCACTCATCGTGGGCACACAGGTTGCGCTTGTTGTCGGCCCCTACCGGGCACAGGGCCTCCCAGTTGTCCTCCGGGTGCACCAGAACCGGGTTGTCCTTGGCGGTGTGGAAGTCCAGCACCGGTTCCAGCACCTCATAGTCCACCTTGATGAGCTTCAGCGCTTTGTCCACGCATTTTTCGTCCTTACCGGCCACGATGGCCACCACATCACCCACAAAACGGACGTGGCGGTCGATGACCAGTCGGTCACGGGGGCTTGCCTCCGGGAAGGTCTGGCCCGCCTGGGTGTAGCGGGGCGCATCCTGCGGCACATCCTCCCAGGTGAAGATGGCTTCAATGCCGGGCACCTTCTTGGCCACGGTCGTGTTGATCGTCCGGACCATGGCGTTTGCATGAGGCGAGCGCAGCAGCTTGACGATCAGGCAGTCCTGCGGGATCACATCATCCATATAGACCGGCTGGCCGGTGACCAGCTGCATGGCGTCCTTTTTGCGGAACGGTTTGTTGACCGTGTTCATTCAGCAGCCGCCTCCTTCTGTTTCTTCCAGTCCAGAAAATTCAGGATGCCGCGCAGCTGGCCTTCATAGCCGGAGCAGCGGCAGAGATTGCCGGAAAGATATTCTTTGATTTCTTCGGCAGACGGGTATGGATTTTCCCGGAACAGCGCCAGAGCATTCATGATAAAGCCCGGGTTGCAGAAGCCGCACTGCTCTGCGCCCTGATCGGCGATGAAGGCACCGAATTCGGCAGCTTCTTCCTGCAGGCCCTCCAGCGTGGTCACCTTGTGACCGTCGGCGCGGGCGGCCAGCACTGAGCAGGACAGCACCGGCTTGTCATCCAGAAAGACCGTGCACAAGCCGCAGTTGGAAGTTTCGCAGCCGCGTTTGACGCTCAGGCATCCATGTCTGCGCACAAAGTCGATGAGCAGCGTATCGGGAGCCACATCGTCCGAGACGCGCACTCCGTTCAGCATCAGATTGATCTGCATTTAGGTTTCCTCCTGTCCGGCGCGGTTTTCCAGTTCTTCGGCTGCACGCCGCACCAGCACACCAGTCAGGTGGCGGCGGTATTCGGCGCTGCCGCGCATGTTGGAACCGGTGACCACCTGTTGTTGGATGGTTTCGGCCAGCTGCTGCGCCGGAGCTGCCGGTTCTTCATACAGCACAGCCTTGAGCGGGCGGGCACCCACCGCAAACCGGTAGCTGTCATCCTGCAGCCGGGCAGCGGCACAGGTGAGCACCGGAATGTCGGTCTGGCTGTTGCGCACCGACTGGTAGCAGTAATCGGCCGCTTCTTTCCGGACCAGCAGACGCACCACGATGTCCCGATCGTAGGGACGCTCGGCATACTCCCGCAGCGGCACGATGCCGCCCTTATACAGCTCCACCGAGCAGTCCATGGCCAGGAACAGGGTCAGCACATCTGAAAAGCCAAACCGGCTGTAGATGCTGCCGCCGACGGTGGCCAGGTTGCGCAGCTGCACGCCCACGATGTGGCGCAGCGCTTCACGGACGGCTCCGTGGGTAAAGGCTTCCAGTCCGGGGTGGGTCTCCAGCTGGCGCAGGGTGACCATCGCCCCAATGGAAAAGCCCACATCCGTTTCCTCGATCGTGTCCAGCCCCAGGCCGGACAGGTCGATGGCTGTGCCGACATTGATGGTCTCCATCTTGAGCCAGATCATGCCGCCCAGGATGCGGTTGGCCTTTTTCTGGTTGAGCTGCCAAGCTTCTTCCAGACTTTCGGCCCGTTTGTATTCTCGGATCGTCATCATATGCAGGTCCCTTTCTTTTTTATCCTTGCTGTTTCTATTTTAACACAGACACAGATTGCGTTTCAATCGGCGATTGCGCTATAATGGAAAAAATCCCATCGGAAAGCGCAGGTCTTTTTTATGCAAATGCATGCTTCTACGGGGTGTGTGCTCATGGCCTCTGGTCTGAGTACCCGCTTTGGCTCCAACAAGCTTCTGGCACCGTTTGACGGTCAGCCCCTGCTGTACCGGGCCTTTGCCGCCACCGACACGCCGCAGCTGTCGGCACGCATCGTGGTGACCCGCTCGGCGCAGGTGCAGGCGCTGTGCAAAGCACAGGGGGTGCCGGTGCTCCTGCATGCACTGCCCGGCCGGAACGATACCGTGCGGCTGGGACTTTCGGCGCTGCTGGCACAGCATCCGGAACTGACCGGGTGCATGTTTCTGCCCGGTGACCAGCCCCTACTGCGCCGGGCTACGGTGGACCAGCTGCTGACGGCCTTTGCACAGACGCAAAAAGAAACAGAACGGGTGATCTTCCGTCTGGGTGCCCCGGCCGGAAACGGCCCGGACCCCCTTGTGGGAAGCCCCGTTCTGTTCAGCAACGGCTTTTTCCCGGAGCTGCTCACCCTGCCGGAGAGCAAGGGCGGCAGCGTCCTGCTGCACAAGTACCCGACGCTGGTGCATATCGCCTGTATCGCACAGCCGGAAGAGCTGGCCGACACCGATACGCCCGCCGCACTGGCGCAGCTGGAAGCGCTTGTCCGGGAAAAGGGATAAGATTTACTCTGCCTGATCGTTCTTGGGCAGCAGGACGTTCAGCAGGATGGCTACGAAGGCAGCCGGAACAATACCGGACTCACCGCAGATCAGCTGGAATGCATGGGGCGTATTGGCCAGGATGCCGCTGTTGGCACCCATGCCGTAGCCTACACCCAGCGCCACCGACACGATGGTCAGCTGGCGCGGGGTCATCTTTTCCTTGGTGATCAGCTGGATGCCGCTGACCACGATGGAAGAGAACATCATCACGGCTGCGCCGCCCAGAACGGCCTGCGGCATGATGGAGATCAGGGCGCCCAGCTTGGGGATCAGGCCGCACAGGATCAGGAACACGGCACCGGAGGCCAGGGCCATGCGGTTGACCACCTTGGTCATGGCCACCAGACCCACATTCTGGCTGAAAGAGGTATTGGGCAGCACGCCGAACAGTGCCGCAAAGGTGGAGCCGAGGCCGTCGCAGATGACACCGCCGGACAGCTCCTTGTCAGAGGGCTCACGGCTCATGCCGCCCTCCATAACGCCGGAGATATCGCCTACGGTCTCCACAGCGGTGACGACGAACATGATCAGCACCGGCAGGATGGCACGCATATCAAACACGATCTTGACCGGGACCAGTTTGGGGATGGCAAACCAGGAAGCCTGTGCCACCTTGTCCCAGTTGAGCACCCAGGCCTTGGTGTACTCCACGCCGTCGGCGGTGACACCGGTGGTGGGCAGCACAAAGCCCATGACAAAGGCTGCCACATAACCGGCCAGAATGCCGATGAGTATGGCGGAAGAGCTGAGGAAGCCGGTGGTCCAGTGCTTGAAGATCAGGATGACCACCAGCACGAACAGGGCCAGCAGCAGGTTTTCCACCGAGCCGAAGTCCTTGGCGCTGTTGCCGCCGCCAAAGGAATTGATGCCCACCGAGATCAGCGACAGACCGATGGACAGCACCACGGTACCGGTGACCACAGGCGGAAAGAACTTGCGCAGAGGCTTGAGGAAGAAGCCCAGCACACTTTCAAAGATGCCGCCGATGATGGAAGCGCCCATGATGGCACCATAGGCCAGCACACCGCCTCCCATGCTGCCGACAACGCTGTTGAACACGCCGATAAAACCGGAGCTGGTACCCATGATGATGGGCACGCCGCCGCCCACGGGGCCGACCGTGAACAGCTGCACCAGGGTGACCACACCGGCCACGAACATGGCACTCTGCAGCAGGGTGACCTGCAGGTCTGCAAACTCACCACCTGCAATGCCGCAGGCACTGGTGATGATCAGCAGCGGGGTCAGGTTGCCCACGAACATAGCGCAGACGTGCTGCAGGCCCAGGGGGATGGCCTGGCGCAGAGACATCTTGCCATCAAACTGGTAAGCAGCCTCTTCAAGTTTGACTTCCTTCAAATGTTCCACTCTCCTCAGAATCTTGACGTTTTGGGTTTCGGATGCTTTGCAAAAAGCGGATTCATTATAACAAAGTTGCCATTTAATGTAAATAAAGTATGACTTTTCCGTGAACGGCTGCAACATTGCCCGATGGTCGTTTCCGGGTCAGAGACAGCAAAAAAGCAGCGGTTTTCCGCGCACGCTTCCACCCGGAATGGACTGGTTTCGCGCAGAATCCCCTGCTTTTTTCTAGAGTTTTTTCAGTTTTTGTGCGATACAGAGATTTTACAATTTCTTTGTCCGCACATCAGGCTTCCTCGCCCACATAGGTGAACCGTCGCTGGGTCTTGCCGTCGCGGGTAACCATCTCGTTCCACATGGAGGCGGGCCGCACCCACAGACTGTGCTCCCCGTACAGCTGCCGGTAGACCACATATTCCTCCTCGGTCTCGCTATGGCGGGCCACACCCAGCACCTCATATTCTTTGCCTTTGAAATGCCGGTAACGCCCCGGCCGGATCTCTTCGCTCATCGTTTTTCTCCTTTTACCGACTGGCTAAGCCGTAATCCCGCAGGCAGTGCCGGATGCCCTGCTGTGTGGTATCAAAGCGGATGCCGGCCTTTTCCAACTTTTTGCCGTCCATGACCAGATTGCGCGGCCAGTCGGCGGCTTCAATCTGCACCGCAATGTCCAGCTCCTGCGCGAACTGCTGTGCCGTGTGCACCATATTTTCCGTATTGGAGCTGCCAAAGTTGTACACGCCGCCGGGCAGGCTCAGTGCCGGAGCAAGGTTTGCGATCACCTGTCGGACATAGGTCACGCCCCGGCAGTCGTTGGCCGAAAAGGTCACCGACGTCCCATGCAGGGCGGCGCGCAAAAGGTTCAGCGGCAGGTTGCCCCGGATGGGCAGCCCGTAGCCCGGCAGGTCATACATCCAGCTGGCCCGCAGCAGCACAGCGTCCGGGCAGAGTTCCAGCACGCGCTGTTCCATTTCCAGTTTGCAGCGGCCATATACATTAGTCGGCTGCAGGGGCAATGTCTCCGGCAGCGGCCCGGGCTGCGTGATTCCGGCATAGACCTGATCTGAACTGAACGCCAGCAGCTTTGCGCCGGATGCGCAGGCAGCTTTTGCCACCCAGACCGGCAGCTCCACGTTGGCACGATGGGCTTCCTCCGGGTGCTGTGCGCAATAGCCGGTGTCCGACAGAGCCGCCGCGTGCACAATGGCCGCAGGCTGTAGTTTCTGAATGGTCTCGGTCACTTCTGCCTCCCCGGCTGCTGCCAGAAAGCCGCGGGGCAGGCTGCAAAGCTCCGCATCCCCCAGCCCCTGCTGCAGGATGCGTGCGCCCAGAAAGCCGCTGCCGCCTGTGATGAGAACGCGTTTCATCGGTACTATCTCCCTCCCTGGTTTGCTGTCAGTATAGCATATTTTGTGCAGTAAGAAAAGCAACTGCGCCCCAAAGCGAGAGCTTCAGAGCGCAGCTGCATTTTTTCAGAGGAAGAATTCCAGCACAAAGACCACAGCGCAGCAGGCCACAGCCACCTGGAACAGGCTTGCACCGCACCAGGCCGCTGCAATGCCGATCACCAGCGCCACAGCACCGGCCACCGGGCTCTGGGTGGCCTGCACGATGGCCGGAAAGGTCATGACGGCCAGCGTGACATAGGGCACATAGTACAGGAACGACTGAACGAACCGGTTCTTGATGGGTTTGCGGATCAGAGTAAGCGGCAGGATGCGGATCGCATACGACACCAGTGCCATGACCGCAATGTAAATGTAGTTGTTATGCGTCATGGTCCGCCTCCTGATCCTTGACCGGGAACAGCACCGCAGCCGCACTGGAAATAAGTACGGTGAGCAGGATGGTCCGGGTGCCGTCCGAAAGTGCCAAGATGCCTGGCAGATAGTTGCAGGCAAAACTCAATGCAAAGCTGATGGCCACCAGCACAGCCACCACCTTATCCTTGCGGGCAGGCGGGATGATGATGGCAAGGAACATGCCGTACAGCGCAACGCTCAGGGCGCTGACCGCACGCAGCGGCAACAGGTTGCCGGCAACGATGCCCAATGCCGTGCCGGATGCCCACGCCGGGGCTGCCAGCAGGATGGCACCGTAAGTATAGCAGGGGTTCAGGCTGCCGGGCCGTGCAATGGTGATGCCGAACAGCTCGTCCGTTACGTCGTAACCGATGACCAGCCGGTGCCAGAAGGGTGTACCCGGCGCAAACCGCTGAGCCAGCGCGCAGCTCATGAGCAGATAGCGTGCATTGGCGATGAGGGTGATCACGGCCACCTGAAAATAGCTGGCACTGCTCATAATAAGCGCAAAGGCAGCGTATTCACCGGCCGATGCGTTGTTCAGCAGACTGGCCAGAAACCCCTGAAACGGGGTAAAACCCGCCTTGCGGGCTGCAATGCCCAGCGAGAAAGAGACGGCAAAATAGCCCAGTGCGATGGGCACGCCATCCCGGATGCCCTCACAAAACACCTTTCGGCTGAAGGCCCACACAGGCTTCTGCTCCCGGATGATGTCCGCATCCAGAAGCGAATTGCTTGTTTCCATGTTGAAATTGCTCCTTTCCTGTTCCAAACATTGTCTATTATACTCCGCCGCCGGGCCGGAGAAAAGGGCCTTGTAACATTTTTTGTGATAAAAACGCTCAAAAATTTTTATGGCAGACATAAGATTTCGTTTGGCCGGATCGCTTGTTCGGGCATACAAAAAGCACAGGCACAACTCCGGAAAGAGCAATGTCTGTGCTTTGGGGGTCAGAGGCCCGGCACCAGAAAATGCTGTGCCTGCGTCAGCACCCGGGTGTCGGGGTCCAGTCCGTTGGCCGCCAGCATCTGGGCCGGCGGCACATGGAACCGCCGCGCGATATCGAACAACGCCTCGCCTTCCTGTGCATAGTAAATGCGCAAGGTGATCTCCGGGTCGGCAGGGGTCAGGGCTTCGCCCAGCGAAATGCTGCCAATGCCCTGGCGGGTACTGCGTCCCAGGATGGCACCCTCAGCCCGGGCGGTGATGGTTACGGTAAGGGTTCCGCCGGTGCAGGTACACTGTACGCTGTCGGTACTCAGCCAGCATTCCGGCTGCAACTGCATCCCGGCGGGCACCTCGGCCGGGATGGGCACGGAAAGCTCCAGCGTTTTTTCGTAGCTGTCCAGCTCTCCCAGGCTGTTCTCCGCAAAGGCGGTGGCCGTGGCGCGGGCTGTCAGCGCCCAGCCGCCGCCCTGCCCACTCTGCTGCGAGATGCTGACAGGCCCATACGATACAAAACAGGCACGCAGCTGTGCTCCGGCATCCGGCAGCGGGCCGGAACCGGAAACCGTCGTGGTTGCATTCAGCAGGCAGACCAGTTCTTCGGCCGCCAGCTCCTGTGGGACAAGCTCCGTTTCAAACCGGGTGGAAAAGGCATCCGCCGCATATTGCAGCTGGTAGCTGCGCCAGGCCCGCAGATGCAGCATCAGGCTGGCCGACAGGGTGCCCGCCGCGTCCGGCTGCCCTTCCGTCAGGGAGAAGCCTACCGGCTCCACCACGCAAAGACACTTGCAGTCCTCGGTCAGGCCGTCCACATCCAGCACCTGCTGGAACGGCAGAGTCGTGCTCAGGCTCTGCAATTCGGTTTCCTGCTCGGCACGCCAGGCACACTGCACCCGTACTTCGCCCTTGACCACCGCTTTGCCGGACAGCAGCCGTACCTCCTGTGCAGTGGCTGTGCCTGCAATGTCCAGCACCGCCGCCGACGGGCTGGGAAAAGCCAGCTCCCCTTCGGCCGAGATCAGCTTATCCAGCACCGCAATGCTGCGCACGCCCTGCAGGGTGTCCAGCTGCTGCTCAATGCCGCCATCGGCCAGTGCAGTGATCACCTCCGCTTTGTTCTGGGGGCGCACGGTCGCCACCAGCCCCACGGCACCCCGCACCTCCATGCGGCGCGGATTGACCACCCGGCTGTTGAGGTATTCGGTCTGACCCTCCACCACTGCCGTCCAGGCCGTAAAGTCAAATTCCGGCAGTTCCAGCTGCTTTGTAAAGGGCAGTTTCTGTTCGGTCTGGCAGAGGCCTGCACCCTCCTCGCCCTGATAATAGACCGTACAGCGCAGATAACCCTCCAGTGTCAGCCTGCCCGGCTGCAGCTGCTTTTGCAGGATGACCGGCTTTGCAAAGCATTTGACCAGTTTGAACACCGGCGGCAGATAGTCCGAGACCAGGATCTCGGTCTCCAGCGGGAGCTCTGCCTTGACGGTGCACACCGTGCCCGCCTGCGGCATCGCGTCCCGAAAGATCTTCAGTTCCATGCAAGATGCTCCTTTCCCTGTCCGCTTCTACCACACGGTATGCGGCCGGGCCGGGAGATATGCAGCAAAAAGCTCCCGCCGGGGCCTTCCCGACGGGAGCTTTGCTTGACTTGCGCTTATTCCTGCGTGTTGCTGCGGATGCCAAACAGTCTGCGCAGCACACCGCGCAGCAGTCTGGGGCTTTTGAGCACGATCACCTGCATCCCGATCCCCACCTTTCCGTCTGATACCACACTATAAGCAGTTTGCAGCCGGAATGTTCCGGAATTGCCGGAAAAGGATCAGTCCGCCACCGTTTCCACGATGACCAGTGCCCCTTCGCGAGTGGACACCGTGATGCAGTCGGAGCCTTCGGCGTATTCGTTGCTGACACCCAGCGGGTAGCCTGCGGTCAGCTCTGCATCGGTGAGTTCGTAATAGGAACCCTGCTCGCAGACGCCCTCTGCACGGCCTTCCATGGGGAACGCCGAGAAATAGAAGTAATCCTCTTTGGGGTAGCGGCGCGTCTCGCCGGGCATCACAAAGGTGATACGGCTGCGCTCGTCCTGCAGGGTGGCACGCACGCCGCGCTTCTCCAGGCCGAGGCCGGTGCACAGGTTGGCAAGGGTATGCTCCAGCCGCCTGCCGCCGAGGCCCCCCAGCAGAAGCACCTCGTCAAAGCCCTTCTGCACGGCCAGCTTTGCCGCGTATTCCGTATCGGTATCGTCCTTGACATGGGGCAGAACTACGATCTCGTCGTCCTCCTGCTGCGGGCAGGGTGCCGTGTCGAAGTCGCCCACGATCACATGGGGCTTGCAGTGCAGGGGCGCGCAGTTGCGGTAGCCTGCATCGCAGGCGATGATAAAATCATCTTCCCGCAGCAGACCGGCCAGCGCCGGAGAGACCGGGCAGGCCGAAAGGATCACACACCGTGCCATAAACAAACCTTCCTTGCTTTTTAAAATTTGGGGCGCTGCCAGTCCTTGACGTCCTTGACCTCATCGTACATGGCGCAGTAGCTGTCGTACCGGGTCTGGGAGAGCTTGCCCTCGGCAAGAGCCTGCCGCACAGCGCATCCCTTCTCGGTCCGGTGGGAGCAGCCGGTGAACTGGCATTGCCCCAGATAGGGTCCGAACTCCGGGAAGGCGTGCTCCAGATTTTCCTTAGGGATAAAGCCTGCCCGGTTTGCTTCCAGGCTGGCAAAGCCCGGCGTGTCGGCAATTCGGCCGCCAAAGGCTTCAAAAATAGTCACTTCCCGGGTGGTGTGGCGGCCGCGGCCCAGCTTCTGGCTGATGGCGCTGGTCTCCCGGGCAGCATCCGGCAGTAATGCGTTGAGCAGCGTGGACTTGCCCACACCGGAGTTGCCGCAGAACGCGCACAGCCGTCCGCTGATCCACTGTTTGACCTCGTCCAGCCCGGCTCCGCTGCTGTAGTCGATGCGGATGAACGGCAGGGTGGATTTTTCATACGCACTGCGCAGGAATTCTGCCTCCGCCAGATCGCTCTTGGTGCACACGATCACCGGCTGCACGCCCTTGTCCACCGCAATGGCGGACAGCTTGTCCAGCACCAGGGTGCTGGGGGTAGGCTGGGTGGTGCTGGCCACCAGAAACAGAACGTCCAGGTTTGCCACCGGCGGCCGCACGAATACGTTCTTGCGCGGGGCGATCTGTGCAATGACCGAAGCACCGTTCTCGGTTTCCAGCGTTACCTCATCCCCGGCCACCGGGGTGATCTTCTGCTTGCGAAAAATGCCGCGGGGCTTGCATTCCACGATGCCATCCGGCGTTTTAACGTAGTAAAAACCGCCGATGCCTTTTACGATATAACCGTTCATGCCTGCCTCCGTCAGCCCAACAGCGAAGACCACCAGTCGGCAAGGCCGGAGCCTTCGCTGCTGGAAGCGGATTCACCGGTCTCGGTGCTGGAAGAAGAGCCGGAAGAGGAGCTGCTGTCACCGCCCCACAGGCTGCCCCACCAGTCGCTGCCGCTGTCGCTGGGTGCTTCCGGCTCCACCGGCGCGGGCTCCGGGCCTGCGCTCACGGTGATGTTCACGCGGCCGTTCAGCTTGGCGGTGGAACCGGCCGCCGGGTTCTGCCCGATGACCGTGCCCACCGGCTGGACGCCGTACAGGGCGGGCTGTCTAACCCAGCCGACGCTG
>OGRR01000115.1_pt1 | contig 82216 bp, 117 predicted proteins | sample 1553511 | NCBI WGS metagenome assembly OGRR01 (sample SAMEA2580040, study PRJEB22360) | human gut metagenome | biome: human gut; feature: human-associated habitat; material: faeces | place: Denmark | collected 2008/2010 | reverse complement strand
GATCGTTTACTAAAGCAAGAAAACCATTGTCGCCATGCATTACAGCTTCGATTTTAGGATAAGCTTTTCTAGTTCCTTTGTAATCTATTTCAAAAGTATATCCGTCATCTAACGTAGCCGTTACTGTTTTTTCTTTAACGCTATATTTAAACGGATCCGCACAATATATTTCAATCTCGCCGATTACGGAGTTTGAACCACCTTCAATCTCATGATTTCCTTGTGTGGTCCCAACAAAAAATTTATCTGGCTCATCATTAAAAATGATTTGTGCTTGCTCAACGGCAAAAATGCTGTTCATTTTATTAAACGCTTTTCGAAACTCACTATTACTTTTAGAAATCAATTGATATTTAACAGTAATAATTCTAGGATCATACTTTCTTGATTTATAATGTGTACCATCTTTATTATTAATTTCAATGTCATTAATTGAAGAAGATGCAAGTTCTCTGCCTTGAACTAAGAGAGTTCGATAACCATCAATCTCATTTTCTAAATAAACGCCATTAAACGACATAGCCTCGGCAGGTAAATAATTATCTACCGAGGCGTTTGGTGTTGTGTCTTTATAACCATATAACAATTAGATATCACCTCTCAATCTTCTTAAATGTTTGTCCATTCTATCTAGTTCTTCTTTCGTATATTTTGCCATTGCTTTACCAGCTGTTTTGCCATCGATTTCAGTTGTAATATTGAAGTTATATTCTGTGTTGTCATCATTACCACCTTCATCATCAATATAACGATCATTATATTCTACATAACGGTCCAAAGTACCACTAAGTCCATCAGCGAGCGAAAGGTTCATACCTAATGTATTGACATCAAAAACGTAAGATTGTACAGTATCAAACATTTTTTGAGCCTGACTGCCAATTAAAGAAGTATTACCACCAATACCTTTAGCAACACCAGTATCAAGCATTCTACCTACCCATTTACCCCATCGAGAAGGTGAATGAATACCAAAGAACCCTAATACTTTATCTTTGAACGAACCTAGTACTTTTGCTGCCGCATTCCATAATTGACCAGCAGCACTAGAAATTCCTTTTGCAATTCCTTTGATGATATTAATACCGACTTCTAACCAGTTTGTATTAAGAAATGTAGAAACAATCTTTTTGGCAATCTTTGTGACTCCTGAAACGACTTGTGGAATTGCTGAAATTAATCCAGCAACAAGTTTCAAAACAATTTGAATTCCTGCAGTCATGATTTGAGGAAGATTAGTAATGATTGCGTTTAAAATTGCTCCAATCAATTCAACTGTTGTGTTAATGATTTGAGGTAAATTATTAACTATTCCCTCAACCAATGTGTTGATAATAGCAACTGCTCCACTAAGAACTGTAGGCAGATTTGCACTAATTGTATTAATCAATGTAGTTAAGATTTGAATAGCACCCATGGCTATCTGTGGAAGCATTTGAACGATACCTGTTGCAACGTTTTGAAGTATTTGAACTCCCATTTGTATCATTGTAGGCAATTGAGTTTGAATTGCTGTTGTAATATTGGTAATCATAGTTTGAATTCCTACCAATATTAAAGGTATGTTGTCTAAAATACCTTGTGTAATTGAAACAATGAATTGTAAACCTATACCAAGTAATTGAGGAATAGCATTTAATATCGCACCACTTAAAGTACCAATAATCAATAATGCACTTTTAACAATTGATTCAGCGTTATTTGATATACCTTTAACGATCGAATTCAATATTTTCATACCTGCATTTACAACAAGTGGTAATGTTTTAGATATTCCAACTGATAAATGAACAAGTAACTGTGCTCCTAAACTTGCTAACATAGGCATTTGACTGGTAATTCCTTTTACAAAATTACTAATCACTTTAGGTGCCTGTGTAACAACCGTGGCAATCATTTGATCAATTTGACTTCCAAACTGATTATTTATAATTCCCAAACCAGCAACAACTAAACCTAAAATAGCGGCAGGTCCTACTGATTTCAGAGCAAATGCAAATACTTTATTCAATCCGCTCGACATCAACGACAATGATTTCACTCCAACATCTGTCGATTTTTTTAATCCTTTTCCTATTCCTGAGCCCATTTTCATGAATTTGTCAGGAATTTTTGAAGACACTTTATCGAATGCATCCCCTAGTTGTTGAGAGACTAATATTCCATTCATTTTTATTCCCAACAAATTTCCCAGTACTCTCTTTTTAACTGAGCTAGGCATTAATTTGCTCATGCTGTCGATAAATGTGCCTTTCAAAACAGCCAGATATTTTGGAAGACCACTCATGAAATTTTTTAATCCTGAAACTTTGGTTGATAATAAATCAAAGCCTCCACCTAATGCTCTAATATAGTCAACACTTCCACCAACAACAAAAAGAGCACTTCCTAGTGCTCCTATTTGCGGAATAAGTGCTCCAACATCTTTTAAATTCTTAATACCATTGGCAATAGCGTTCATCGTTGCTTCTGCGCCTTTACCAAATTGAGAAATCATTTCTCTCATTTGAGGTAGCTTATTTTTGGATAGCATGTCATCAATTGCTTGCATGATACTTAAAACACCTCGTGTTGTTGCAGCTTTCATGTTATCAATTGTACCCGTCCAAGATGAACCAGCTTGTAAAGCTGCACCAGCAATTTTATCAACTCCGTTGGTTCCCTCTGCCATAGCTTTTTCTACAACATTTAAGAACTGTTCAGTAGTTATAGTTTTAGCTGATAGATCTTCTTGTACATCTGCTGCATTTCTTCCAACTGCTTTAGCATAAATTCCAACAGCATTGATACCAACGTCAAATAGACGGTTCAATTGTTCCATTTCAACTGTACCCTTGGTTCTCATTTTTGCTAGAGCATCAGTAACTGTTTCTAACTGTTCATTTGTTCCTTTACCATAGAAGCTAACAGCATCCACCCAAATTCCAACAGACTTAGTTGCTTTGGATAGATCCATACCACGAGTAACAAAGTTTTGTGTTGCTTTTGCAGCAATATCTAATCCATATGCAGTACCTTTAGTGATTTTCTTCAATTCTTCTAATGCTTTAGTAGCATTTTCGGCACTACCAGTAATTTGAGTAATAGTACGGTTGAACGCTTCCATTGTGTCTTGTCGACCCATAGCAGAAGAAATAGAGCTTTTAACTAAGTTAGCACTTGCGCTTAAAGCTTTAAAAACCCCTATTCCACTAGCAATTTTCATTATTGAACTGGTAGCTCCTTCACTTGCACTTTTAATACCTGAAAGACTGCTGTTAGCCATTTTCATAGTGCTTGTAAAGTTTTGATCAACGGCACTCAGTATTGCTTTTACACTGTATGTTTCCAATAACTATCACTTCCTTCCTTGAATTTCTACAGCTTGTCTAATACGTTCGATGAGAGAAGTTTCGTTATTGTGATTTTCTATACTGCTTTCGATTTTCTTTCGATTAAAGAACTGTTTGAAAGTTCTATATACATATCTGCCACTTTTCTTTTGTGCTTTTGCTTGTCTGATGGTCCATGCTAAAAGAAATAACTGTTCTGAATCATCTAGCATTTTCTTTTGAGCACCTTTCATCAAACATCTATAATCTTTGATTGTTAATCTATTGATTTTATCAATATCATTGATGTTTAAATAGCGAAAACAATTTTCAATTATTTCTTCATATGTTACTACATTGCTTGATCCTGTTCTTCTTGCATTTTTTCTTCGTACTCTTTCATTAACATTTCTGCTTTCTTCTTTGTAGCATTCGACTTTTTTAATTCTTTTAACACATCGTCGAAAAGAACATCGATATCTGTATTTTCATTATCGATATAATTATCAAGCTGATCTTGAGTGACTCTTGGATTTTCAGTTCTATTTGCTACAAATAAGCAATCAGATAAAGTAACAGTATTTCCTGTTAATAAGTTTGGAATCAATGTTTCCAAGCCAATTCCAAATTGAACTCCATTTTGTTCAATTGAAGATTTTCCATCTAAATATCTTACAAATCCAATTCCAAATCTAAAATTATACGTTTTATTTTCAATAGTTAATTCCATAATTATCTCCTCTCATCTAAATAAAAAGAACGGATATAAATACCCGCTCTATTCTCCACTTTCTTTTGTTACATCTTTATAGACGTAAGATGCGATTTCTTTTTGTTCATCAGTTAATGTTGCATATCCGTCTGCACCTTGACCGTTAGCACCGTAAGTGATACTTACCTCAACATTATCTTCAGCATTAGAAGAAATTCCTAATTCAGTAATATATCCTTGATAGTATTTTGATTTATATTTACCACTATTTGTACTAGAACCCGGTTCAGCTAAATTGACTTCCCAACATTCTACAAGTTTGTCATTTAACATTGCTGACTCTAATTTATCAATCATCTTATCGCCTTTAGGCAATAATGATGTACTAGTAATTTCAATTTCAGCAGCACCAGGTGTACGAACATTGCCATCTTTTGTTTGTGTGGAATCAGCATCTTTTGATGTTGTTCTTTCGTTTTCAGTAACAAAAGCTAAAGCACCTGCATTTTCTGTTTTTGAATCTTCTGCCACTCTAAATAAGTAGACAAGTTTTTTACCTGAAATTGTTTCAGGACCATCACCAGCAAATAATTGCAAATCAAATTTATTGATCACTTCTTTTTCCTCCTTTACTAGAAGATTTGAATTCCAATTCCAATATAACATGCATAAGTGGTGTTGAATCTGCTGTATCAACTAAAGATTTTTGCTTAGTTGTATCTACTAAGATTCGCTGTTTGATATCTTTAATTTCCCACTTGTAATTGTTTGTGTATTCCAATCTTCTTGCGATGTTTTTTATTTTTAATGCCATGTTAGAAACAGTTCCTCTTTTTCTAGGCGTATCGTTCCAAATATGAATTGCTTGATACACATTGTTGAAGATAGCTGTTTTATTGCCATAATCATCTGTTTGTTGACTATCGGCGAGATAAATAAAAGGATATGGTGTTTCTTCAGGTGGCATAAATCCATCAAAAACCATATCCTCTCCATATTCTTCTTTTAACTTTATTACAAAGTAGGTAAATAACTCTTGTTGTGGATCCATTACTTATCCTCACTTCATTAATTTTTTTAAATCTCTTTTAAAGATTTCTTTTTGAACATTGAAAGATGGCCATACAAAAGGTTGAGGTGCCATACGACGTGTACCGTATTCCAAATATGAAGAATAATGAGTAGTTGGCTCAACTGTAACGGTCAAATTAGAGTCCGTAAAAGTACTTCTAATGCTTCTTTTAGTTGCACCTGTTGAGTATCCTTTGACAAAGACTGCATTTCTTGCCATTAGCGTTTGCAAATCTGCACCATTTTTCTTAACAACAGTTCTAGCATGATCAAGAGTCGCATTTTTCTTTAGTTTTGCTTCTAATTCTTTTAATCCTTTAATTTGTATGCTTTTTCCCATTTTGAGCCTCATGAAGGATAAACGACTGCTTATTTCTTAAACTTCTCTTATAATCCAAATTGTATATCTTGTCTCCAATTCTGATTGAATCAAATTTATCGTTGTAATGATTCAAAATATGAACCGTCAAACTTCCTTGTTGAATAGTTCCATATACAATTCGCATGATTTCAGTTTTGGTATCCATGACAGATGCCATTACACAAGTTTCTTTTGTTGTACTTTCTTCATAGTCACCTGTAGCAGGATCATACTTACCTTGTGTAACTTTTTGAAAAAAAATAGGAGTGTCATACCTCATAGAAATTTGACAACTCCTTTTACTTCATTTTGTTTGTTTTTCCAAGCCTCTATGTCATTTAGATATCCATTGAAATCATTATCATTAAACGCCATTGTTTCTCCTTCAACAGTATGACTTGAAATACCTTCAGAACCAATCTTATTGTATCGAACAATTGAAACTTCAGTAACGATGTACTCTAACTCATTCGGTACTTCTTCAACATCCAACAACGTTTTCAATCGATTAGTAGTAAGACGAATAATTACATTTAATGTTGCATTTGACTCTCCTTCAGAAAATCCTAAGAGAGTAGTTACATCATCAATAATTGCCATAACTATTCGCTTTTAGCTTTTTTAGTTGTTTTCTTAGGTGCTGATTTTTCGTCCTCTACTTCCGTTTTACTATTTTCTACAATAGCTTGTCCTACAACGTTTGCTTCTACTACAACCTTTTCTTTATCTTCAATGTAAGTGATAAGTGGTGTTTCTAGTTTATTTTTTGATGTTGCAAGTTCAATGATACGTTCCCTGGATGGTTCAAAACCATCTCTAGGGTACACATCACCAGCGTTATAAATATGATCACCATCTGTTAAATCAACGAATCTTTTAATTGCAACGTACATTATGCAGCTTCTCCTGGAGTGATTGTTCCTTTGAATACACCATCAACGTATTCAACAAAGAATTTAACACCACACATTAATAATGTTTCAATTGTTGCATTGTCTGTTTTAGAAGTATGGACCATACCTACTAGACCTGTTGTATCACTTGTTAAGCCGAATGTATCAGCAACATCTCCATCATTTGTTGGAATAAAAGCACCTGCAATATTTTCTTTGGCAGTACCATATACAGCACCTTTTTCTAATTCTGGTGAAACAATGACATCACCTAATCCTAAGAAATTTTTTAAATATGTGAATCCATAAGCAGTTTGTAAAGTAATTTCTTTTGAGCCTAAATATTCTGCAATATCATCTGTAGATACAAAATAAATAGGTGTAACAGTTTCATCTTTATAATGTTTAACTAATTCTCCCCATACTGCAGATAAAGCAGATTGTAAAGTCTTACCAGTAGCAGTACCAGTCCCTTTTTTTAATGTTGAATAGAAAGTCTTTTTGATTTGTCCTTGAATTACACCAACCATTTTTTCATCAGTTTGATTGATAGCAATATTACGTCCTGAACGTTGAATTGCTTCTGCAGTAGTTGATTTACGATATTTTTCTAATACTAGGTCAATGTCTTTTACTTTCTTTCTAGTTACTTTAGTTAAACCGATTGTTTCACCTTCTCCAACTTGAGGAGCAACTGTACCAACCTCCATTTTATAAATTTTGATTGTTGTTCCTGAAGACATTGGTGTTAATTCAGTAACCCCTAATAAATCTTGTAATTCATTGATATTTGAACTGATTCTAGAAGTATAATCGATAGAAATCCCTGGTTCTAAATCAGTTGTAACTGTTGTATTTGTTGGTGCAGCAAATAATTGTAAATTGAATTCTTTTTTCATATATTTATCTCCTTTTATCTAAATAATTCAGGATGTTCAGCCATTAATTTTTGACGTTCTGATCTGTTTTTAACTTTTAGAATATCTTCTTTAGTTAACTCTTTTGAACTATCCTTTAATCGAGGTGTTTTCCCTCTTAATGCTTCAGCTACTGCTTTTTGAACAGCATCATTGAAGTTTTTTACAAAGCTTTCTACATTTGTTTTTGTTGTTTCAGCATCTTCAGCTACTAGATTTACTAATAATTCATCATTAACAACGATTTTCGAATCGTTTAAGATTCCTCTGGCAACCTTTGTCATTGCTCCAATAGCTTTTTCTTTTTCATAACCGGCGATTTTCTTTTGGAGTTCTTCCATTTCATGTTTTCTTTTTTCTTCTTCGGTCATGTTTTTTAATCGTTCAGCTTCTGCAGCTTTTGCGCTTTTTTCTTTTTGTCTTTTTTCCCATTCAGCAAATTTTCGATTGATGATGTTGTTTACATCTTCATCAGTGTATTTTTTGTCATCATTTCCTGGTTTATCTTCAGGATCATCATTACCTGGTTCACCATCTCCGCCTTCTTCAGCGAATAGCTGTAAATTTAAGTTTCTTTTATGGAATAATAATTTTTCTAATTCTTTTTTCATTTTTATTTCTCCTATCCGTATCTTTTAGAGAGTTACACGCCTGCTCTTTTCCGTAGCTTAAAGTTTCCACGCCTGACTCATCCATATCTTTTAATGTCGTAAATGCTTGGACAAAATAAAAAGCACTCATTGAAGTGCTATTCTTTAATTTCTAGTTGTACGTAATCAGGATATCTATTGCTTATTTCTCTGCATCCAATCATGAATCCTTTGACTAGTGTAATTGCTTTACATGTTGGATGATATATACCTATATATCCTTCTCCTTTTTCTAGAGAAGTGTTTATTTTGTTTGGTGTCAATTCTTCCAAACTATAGCAAAGCGTTTGTAAAAGAATAGACACGCCTGCACAAACAATATCTTGGCCACATATGTTATAATTTGCATGACCAACACATTTTACTGCTATATGTTCTTTAGAGATTCCAACTGTAATTTTAATCATATAAATTCCTCTTTTAGAAAATAAAAAAGCAATCAACCTCGATTGCCATATTTCTTCTTATTCCGTTCTAATGATTTGGTTTTGGATTTAGGTGGTGGTACGTAGCAGTCATATTTTTCATGACGGATATGCCCACAAATCATGCATATATATTGTATTTTCTTAACGACAACTTGTCTTTCCTTATCAAAATATTGAACTGTTCTGCATTCAAATTCTTGATGATAGTGAGGTCGTAATCCTTTGGCCACACATTTTCCTCCTTTCTTAAAATCATATGAAAAATTATTAGAATTTTTTTGAAATAAAAATCACTATGCTTAATATGAAACTCAATGCATAAAGTGTTAATTCAATAAATAGTGGAAATAATACAATCCACCATGACCAGGTAATAAGTCCTAAAAGTTTTGCAATAACAAATATAATTAACAATGCTTTTAACATCCCATAACTCCTTTCTATTTTTTACAAAAAGAAAAGCAAGTCATTTAAACTTGCTCATTAAATACATTCGGTTTCTTTAACTGCTTTTTCTAATTTTGGAAAAATAGTTGCTATATAATTAACAACATCTTCATTATGAAATTGATATCCAAACTCAATTCCTGCCTCATACATAAACGCATGAACTAATTCATGTCTTAATGATGCATTGATCATAACATCATCCTTGTGCAAAAATATCTTCTTTTCTGTGTAATCAACATATGCATCTGCGTTATTTTTAAGCATACATGAATCTTTTTCACCTAGCTTTTCAATTTCATAAGTTGTTCCTAAAACATTAACTTCCATATCTACTCCTTAATTTGAACAAAATAAAAACCGACTACTTGTCGGCTTGATTATATCAGTTTGTTAAATATCCATTTTCATATAAGAATAACATTTCATCAGTACTAAGATAATCTGAAAGTGTTTCAATATGACCATAATCTTCTGAAACGTCTTCAGGGATAGTAGGCTTAAATTCTTTAGGAATAAACCCTAGCTTATCACATATTCTTTTATATTCAGTTTCAATTGCTTGTTTATTCATTTGATATCACCTCTATTGTTACCCCTGCATCTTCAAACATTTCTTCTACTCTTTTAGTATATCCATCTTTTTGCAAAACATCAAGTGCAAGAGAAGCAATATTTATGTTGAATTTATCACTGTTTTTTATTTGGTATTTATACATGTTGCCATTATGACAAACAACAAGTCCAAACAAATATTTTCTTTTGTCTGCTACCACTAAATCATTTATGCTTGGTACACTACTTCCTGGATGATTATGCATACCGATAATACTATAATCATCAATTTCATTTAAAAACTTAGACATTTCTTTAGTAGGAATACAACTAAAATCAATGTCTCTTTTATTGCTGACAATTGTTTTACCTGTTTTAGAATCAATATACGCTAAGTCTTCGTATTTTGTTCCTGATCTATGTTCAAGAATTTGTTTTGCAAGATAATAAACATTTCTGTTAATATTTTTATCGTTTGACAAATTATCAAATTGTCTTCTAAATTTATTTGAATTTAACATATTTTTACTTACTACTGAATTTTTATAAGGCACTTTCTTACTTGATTCAGTTTCTTTAACATTCTTTAAAGCTTTATATTCATCAAATCTCAAGCTATGTTTGCCAGTAGCAATCCCATCAAGCCATTCATCATATAATTTGCTATCCATATGAGGTCCTGTTGAGCAATGACAGTTTGGATGCATTGGTGGAGCGTTGTCTCCAACATTCATTCGATTCAAAGGAAAAACCTTGCCATCCAATGATCTGCACGTATCACATGCATCACCAATCCCACATGTAATATATTCATATTCATCAAATCCATTTGCTTCGTATGATTTCTGTTGTACATCTATTTGAACTCTAGCAAGTTCAGTTCTCATTAAACGCTGTGCATCACTGATTTTAACATTGAAACGTTTTCGTAACAATCTAGCCAACTCATTAGGATTTTTCCCTTGAATAAGACCAGTTGATAATAGGCTCTCAAGATCATGCTTTAATAAGTCTTGATGCATCCATATTCTATCGCTATATGTTGCATTATGAAATGATGCATTGACGATAGAATGAACTGTATCAGCATTGTCTAAAATTGTTGATCCTAAAATGCCTGCCTGTCTTTGAATTTCATCAAGTGTTCTATTTTCAAGAAGATTATCCATATATTTTTCTAATTCATCATGGCCACTTACTAAAGCCAAACCAATATTGGCTTTTAACAACTCAAGTCTGTTGACTTTCATTGTTAAGTTGTAAAGCTTCATTTCATCATTTGCTTGTTGTGAAAAGTTTTTTTCTTCTACATACTGTTTAGCTTTTCTTGAATAAACTTCCATATCCAAATTAGAAGCTCTTTTTTTAGCTTCAGCCATTGTGATACCAGTATCCTTTGCATATTTAGCATAGAAGTTATTGATTTCAGATTGTACTTCATCCATCATTCTTTGATAGATTTCTTTAATCTTCTTATCATATTCTTTTTCATCTTTGATATTCTTCAAGCGTTGTTTTTCTTCTCTTAAACGCCAATATTCGGCACTATTCATCTATTGATTAAACATCCTTTTATCAACAATAGATTCTTTAGAAGCTTCATCTTCTAGCTTGATTTTTTCTTTTTCTTCTTGAACATCTTCAACGATTGAAAGAGAAGATAATTGAGTATCTTTAGAAACAATTCCTTCTAAGTTTTGAGCAATTTGAGTTTCTTCAAGTACATTTGCTGGATAGTTTTGACTGAACTTATAAGTAACATCAACCCATTTGTCTTCGTGAATTGTGTTGATTGGGTTGCTGAAAATAAGTTTATATCTTCTATCCAAAGCACCAGTAAACTTTCTTTCTTTTGTCTTGGCCAAATTAGACATAGAAAGCAACTTATACTTAAGTGCTATTCCTGATGTTGTTCCAAAGTTTTCATCCTCAATATTGGGTGTCATAGACATTTGAAAAATCAATCTTTCTAGCCGATTGATAAGGTTTTCCTGTGAGCCATCCGCATTAGGTTTTTCAAGAAATCCTACATCAACCGTATTCGATTCTTCATCAAAATTAATGATCCTGTTATTTCTAATATGAATAATTCCATCTTTATCAACTTTAGCCCCAATAATTTTCAGATAAGCATCCGCAAAGTAATCAACGTCATTTGCTTTTTCACTTATTGCTTTGTTGTAAGCATTGATCATTGACCACGTACTTTCGAAAGCACTCATACGTTCAGCGTTTTCTACATATTCAGTAACTGGAACACCATCAAATCCATGAAGTGAACCTTCACCAATAAAATGCATACCACTTTTATTACTGAATTCATAAACGTAAGAATCATCGCTCAAATAACCATGCATAATACTATTTGAATCGTAGTAATATGTAACGAAAAACCTTGGCTCTGGAACGATTGAATCATCATATACGATAAATCCTTTAGTTGGTTCAATGTACCTAATACCCACCTTTGCGTCTTCATTGATAAAATACATTTCATAACATTTGCCATAGATACTGCAGTTTTTTGAAATCTCTGCATTGTTATCATCTTGATGATTTCTCTTATCCAATTCATTGATGTAAGTAGCAACCTCTTCATCTGTTGATGATACCTTGATTGGAATACCAATAAAAAAACCGTTAAACGTATCAACTATGTATTTAGCAAAGTTTACGATTATACGGTTATCCGGTTTGTATTGTGGTTTATCCTGGTACATCATAATTGGATAGAACCCTTCATATCCATCTTTTAACTTTTTATATCTTGAACCATTTAATTGCTGGTGCTTAGCAATGTATTTATTCAAATGTTTGATATCCATTGTTTCATCATCGGAAATGGTAAAAATTTCATCTTTTGCAATTACCTCTAATGTCTTCATTAAATACCTCCTTCCAAGTCCATGTTCAATCCTGAACCTTTTAAAATTGTATAGATAAAATACCTGATAGCATCCATTGCATGGTCATTTTGTTTGATAGGTGCATCTTCTCCTCTGGCACTTGCTTTAGGATCCCATGCATAAACAGAAAATTCCTTAATTGTATTCTTACATTTACTAAAAAACTTAATTTTGCATTGATTGAGCATTGTGCTTACCAATCTAATACCATTTGATACATCGTTCTTAGCTTTTTTAACTCTAAACCCTCTTTTCTTTAACTCAGTAATAAATGATGCTGCAGAAGGGTCTACAACAATTTGAAATATTTCTTTTCCATCAAGAAACCCAACCAAGTCATCCGCATATTCACTATCAGTTTTTTGAACTTTCCTGTCACGTCCTGAATAGTAGTATTCACTAATGCAGTACCAAATGCCATCAGTTCCTTTATTCCAAAGCAAAAAGACCATGGCGTTTTGAGTACCATAGTCACAACTGACATATCTATAGTTTTTGTTATCAATCAAGCAATCACAATCATCAACAATATGCTTTTCTTTATTGAACATATCGTAAATAATACCTTCAGCAACAGTCCAAAGTCCCTTGATATATCTATCATAGAAAACTCCGCTCCATTGACTTTTATATCTTTGCTTGATTTTTTCACTTAAAGAAAGATTGTCATCCATTGTAAAATGCAAATAAATGATGTTCTTTTCTTTTGCTTTATCAATCCAATTAACTTTAAACCAATGAAATGGTCCGTCAGGGTTGCAGTTGAACCACCACTTCGAACCTTCAACCGAACAACGAGCAGTTGCTTGGTTAACAAATGATTCTGGCATCAAAGCCACTTCATCAAAGAAACAACCAGCCAACGTAATACCTTGTATCAAATCTTGAGAGCTTTCATCCTTACCGCCAAACACGTAAAAATAATTGGTTATTCCATTTTTGCTGATTTCAACCATGTTATCAGCTCGATGATCTTTCAATTTATAACCTCTTGACCATAGCATCAGTTTTAAAATATTCAAAACGTTACGCCTAAATGAACCAATCGTCTTACCACACATTCCAAAGTTGCATTCAGTAAAATTAGACATAGCCCATATCACATAAGAAAGAGACATTGAAACTGTCTTTCCTGATCTAATTGAACCATCTGCTATAATTCCATCTTTATCTTTAACTAGTGAATTCTCAGTCCACCAATTTAAAACCTTTCGTTGTTTCTTGCTAAAGGGTTTGAATTTGAAAACTGTTCTAATCTTCTTCATCTTCCCAATCCTCTTTTGCACTAGCGTTTAATGCTTCCAAGAAACCATCATTTCCAATATTGTTTTGTTCATTTTTATCTTTCAAGTGTTCATCCAACCATTCAAGTGCTTTTAGTGAATCTGACATTTTCACTGCTTTCCCATCCATCTCGCTTTCATCCAAGAATGCAATTTCAATATATCTTTGGACTATATCATTTGGATCAAGAAGAATCTCCTGATACATTAATTCTTTCAATCGTTGTATCTCTTTTTGTATTTTAGGTTCTTTTCTTAAATCACAAGCTTTTACCATAGCTGTAGAATACTTAGCACCATATGCCAGTTGGTATGCCTTCGTAGCGTTATGATACTTCATAAAGTAAACACAAAAGAGCTGTTGTCTTTCGTTCAGCTCTTCATTTTCAACTATCTCCTTTGCTATCTTTTTAGCGACCTTTTTGGTTGCAACCTTTTGTTTTTTTGGTTGCAACTTTTTATTCTTCCAGTAGCGACTTTTCCATGACTTGACAGCACTAACTGACACACCATATTTAGCAGCTATATCTTTGTATTTCATCCCATCCAAATAATCCTGGTATGCTAACTCGTATTTCTCTTTCAAGCCATATCACCACCTCCATAAATGATTTATATGCATAATAAAAGCATTTGAGCTTCTTATTCTAAATAATTACGAAAAAAGCCCTAGAGAATAGAGCTTTTAACAAAGATTTACCATTTAGAACGAAATGTTGTGTGTGATTAAAAAGTTCTTTTTCTTTTCTCTTGAAACCACAATAGCATAATAACATGGAAATTAGGGTTCATACTAGGTCCAAATTGGGTCCAATTAGGGCTCACTTTGGGTTCATTTTGGGTCCAAACTAGGCTCAAATTGGGTCCACTTTTAATAAAAAATTATCATTGGTGATAAAAATAAAAAGAATGAACATAATTATTCATCCTTGATACTGTTAAAAAATCGGTTATTCAATTCTTCTAAAGATGGCTTTTTATCTAGACTAATATACTTAGCCAATTCTAAACAAGCTTTTGGAAACTCTCTCTTGTAAGTTGAAACACTTATGCAATAAGATTCATCAAGCGTTCTAATCATTTCAGAATATCCTCTTGAACACACATACGTTCTAATGATGTTTCTATGTCCTGCATTGAGCAAATATAACAGTGGCATAAATTTATCAAGTTCTTTGTTAAAGAGCTCTAGGCGCTTTGTTAGAAGTTCTCTACGTAGCATATTAGAAGTGATTTGTTCTCCTTTTGATTTTGAAAATCCTCCTGGCATTTCATCACTATATTTTATTGATTGAGGACTTGGGATATCCTCTATTTCAAAAGTCAAAGAAAACTTTTCTAGATTGATTTTTCTCAGCTCTTTTAGATAATCCTTAACTTCTTTGATTGTTTCTTTTTCTTCTTCTGTAAAATTCATCCCTTGTCCTCCTAAAATCTACTTTTTTTTGTGTTCTAGATAATCTAGTTGTGTATGCAATTTTTCCATTGTTTTCAAATGCAATTCTTTATCAAAGTTAGTTGCACATGTTAAACGACCAATTACATACTTGATTTCTTTTTTTGTAAGCTGACATTCATTAAGTTTTTCAATTAAAATATTCATTTAAAATACCTCACCACACAAAAATATAGATCATACCAATAACTAGAAAAAAGTGTAGTAAGTTCCATACGCATTTAAAGTTTTCACTTGTTCTATTTAGATTGACCGCCCTAAATATCATCAAGTAAAAGAAGATAAGACAGTCAGTTATGATAAAACGTATTAAATTTATTATCATTTTCTATCACCTTTTTTCATTTATTTTCTCCTCTTGTATATTTCATTCCACAACTCGTGGTTTTCTTTTTGTAAAATATTATTTCTTTCTTTTAGGGCTTTAATATATAAAGCAAAATCCATTCTTTCGCTCTTATATTCACCGATTAATATTGCTAACAACCATATGATAAAAAATAGCACTCCAATGAAGATACCCATAAAAGCAATCATTCTTCCATTACCTTCTCTTTCCAATATTTTTTATCATGATCAATTGCTTTGTTAGTTAGGATTTCAATAACCGTACATAGCCCCTCTAATTTTGTACAGGCGACATCTAATGCTTTTTCTAGCTTTTCAATCTTTTGCTTATCTTCTAAAAGATACTGACAAGTAGCGTCAATATCTTCATATTTGATATGTTTGATTGCATTATCATTAGGCATTGTTTTCATATGTTGGAACATAGATACTAGTTGTCCTCTTGTTTTAGTCATCTAACCACCCCAATTCCTTACATTGTTGATTTATTGCTTTTAAAAGCTCCATATCAACCGCAGGTGGTTCAGTATAACAATAATCATAATCTTCAGAATATTCATCACAATATACAGATGTTAGCTTTTCTTCTTTATCGAATAAAACAACAAATGTACATAAGTAGCCTCCTTCATCTACGATTGGTTTTTTATATACAAACCTATCTAGTCCGAAATAATCAAATTTTTCTTTCTTAAATCCCATTGATTCAAACATTTCTTGTGCTGTCATCATAAAATTCCCCCTAAATCCAAACGAAGTTTAAAACCTAAAACAACATAATCATGTTTACAGTATTCTTCATCATCTAAAATATAAACAATTTCTACATTTACAAAGTTTCCTATGAACTTATCATTTTCAAATTCTCTTAAAGTTATGATATCTCCAACTCCAAAATTACGATCATTTTGTCGCACTTCAAATGTCTTGATACCACGTACTACATCTCTAAAATATTCGGGTTTGATTTTTAATTCATGTGTTTTCATAATTCCTTAACCTTTCTTAATCATTCATCAAAACCTATTCCCAATGTAATCGAACAAACTTGGTTGATCTTTGCACATCCTCAATGAGCAACGTTTCTTGTTTTGATTCCATTTTTGAATGGTTAATGCACCGCTCCCTGCACACATATCAATAACGTCATTATCATCTGCTATTTTAGCCATTAATTTTGCAAGACTTTTAGGTGTATAATCTTGCTTTTTTTCAACTCTATCAGCTTCGTAATATTCAAATATTTTTTGTAACCAATCTGTGGATAAATCGTTATCAACCACTTTACAAAATAAATCATATTTATTGTAATCATTTGAAATAACACATTCTTGGATTTTTTCTTTTAAATCCTTTAAATTTTCAATGTTAAATATTTGTTTTACTTTATCACACAGCTCTGTTAGTTCTAATGTTGAATCATGCATTATTAATCCCTCCCTACATTTGGAATAGTAATTGGATAAAATCTGTTTTCTTCAAATGCAACAGCAGAGCATTCTACTTTAGTCAACATTTTCATACCTCCATATCAATTCATCAACAGTAATACCATCATCAACATCTTTGTAATAACCTTTCATTCGCATGTCAATTAATACATCAACGTCTTCAAAGCATTCATCACCATCACCATTACTAGACACTACTTTTAATAGATCCAATTCAAATTTAGTCATCTTCCATCAATCTCTCTTTCATTAATTCAACTCTTTTTTCTTTGTTGCAAAGTCCACATTTTTGATTGCAAATATGATTTTTTATCATTAAGTAATTACAATCTTTTACCTCTTCTTCCCAATCGTTACAAGCTTTATCTAGTGCTCTATTTAACTTATTAATTCTTCTTTTCAACTTCTTGTTTTTTCTCATTAAACGTTTAGCTTTTATTTGAGATTTATGTAACGCTTCAAATAATTCTTGATTAGTCATCATCAACCACCTCGCAGTTATCTAGAATGTTTTGAATAGGGAATTCACCTTTATTCAACCAAGCGAACAAATCTTCTCCCCAATCTTCTAAATTTACCCATTCTTTATTTGACTTGTTTTCAAAATAAACAATTTCTTCTTTGCAAATATAGTCATATTTTTCAGAAAAATATTTCAACAATTCATATTCTAAACGAGATAGTTTAATAGGTTCTTTATATTCTTCGTAAAGCCATTTAATTTTATTGTATTTACAGTTTCCAGAATTGTTGATTCCAAAATCACAACTCTTACAAGTACCATAGCATTTAATAACTTCTCCATTTTTTGCTGCAAAATCATAGTCATATTCCTTGATTTTATCTTCATATACTTCAAAATTTTTCATATCAATACACTCCCAAATAATATCTTTTAACATTTTCTTCACCGAATTTGTCGATAAGGTTTTGAATTGTTTTTTCGCTATCAAAATAAATATCTTTATGTTGAACACTGTAAAGACAATCATTTCTTATTTTTTTAGCCGTGTGGTCATACCAAAGATAATAATTATCGCTAGTATATTTAAACTCTCTAGAAGTATCTCTAAACGCTTTTTGAATATCGCAATAAAGTTGACATTCTTCCAGTGTTTTGAAAATGCGATTGTATTTCAAAATCCTGTTGTTTCTACTTTTGAACTGTTTGATATTTGTATAAACAACTGGGTTCAATTCAATATCAGCAACCCAAAACGCTTCGCTTTCGTTAGGTATCCAAGTTTTAGGTGTTGGTTCAAAATTGTTTTTGTTCTTTTTAAGTTCTTCTAAATCTTTTCTAACTTCTTCTAAATCTTTTCTAACTTCTTCTACTTTTTTCATTTTTGTTTCCCTTCTTTTAGTACCGTTTTTTCTGTACTCTACAGATTTTATTACACCTTAACCTTTCTTAACGATATCTTTCATGTCATTCTTGTAATAACATCCCTTGCAAACTGCATATCCAAAACCCGTTTTATTTTGAATAATTCTTGATGTGTAAGAAGCTCCATACGTTATCTCTTTCCCACATTCGCAACAAGCAATTTTCTTGTTCATATCATCCTCATAATATGTAGCTCCTTCAGGCAATGCATAATCCTCATATTGGCCAGTTTCCAAATCGTACTTTCTAGCAAAAGCATGATCCATTGCAGTATTTAATAAATCAAAAAACTTAATAGCATCTTCATGCGTCATATTCTTGTGGTTTACATCAATGACAACAACACCATGTTCCTTACATAATTTTGACCATTCTTTACCTGTCATTGATATCACGTCCTCTAACTGGTCTATTACGCATAAAATTTTCAAAATCACGATTGCAATCTGCACAGATTTCCGCTTTCTTCGTTACAAGTCCACAGCCACCATTATTTTTAATTCCATACGCTTGATATGAAATTTTATAATTTGTAACCTCTTTAGTTTTGAAAATTCTCTTGCATCTATCACATTGAACAATTCCTCTGTCTATTCTCATTATTTGCTTCCTCTCTTCTTTTCTTAACAATCATTGAAAGTCTTTTATTCCTTTCTTGAATTCTTTGATTTTGCGTTCTCAAACGATAATTTTCATTTTCAAGATATGCAATTTTTTTCTTGAGGGGCAAATAATCAACTTCGCCCCATTCAAGAAGTAATTTTCTTAATTCATTACACTTTGACATCAGTTTATATATGCCCCTGAAAGCTTATTTTTCTTTGCCCATTTATTAACAAAAGCAACAACACTATCAGTAGGACTACAATTATTTTTGCCTCTTAATTGAATAACTTCGTTTCGTCTTAATTCCAATGTGTAGTAAGGATGATTTACATTTTCACGTTTTCTAATCAAAAAGATACTTGTATCTCCTGCTGCATACTTATCGATGTAAGTACGTACGCAATGACTTAGTTCCTTGCTTTCATTTATTAGATCCAATGGACTATTGGCAGGTGTAATAATAAATTCATTATCACCAAAACGATATTTATAAAGTTCCTTGATAACACGATTCTTTATCTGCTCTTGTTTTTCCATTGAATCAATGACTTGAATTTTTTTCTCTAATTTATCATGTGATTCTCTTAAATTTTGTGGATATAGTATCTTAGATGTTTTAGGCAATCCAAGCTTTTCTACAAACCTAAGATAATCAAGATAAAAATAAATATTAAAATTATTATCCATCATGTATTTGAGGCTTTTTTTATTGATTTCCATGTTGTTTCTGCTCATTCTTAAATAGCCAATGAATTTATCATACGTATCCAAGTTATATTTAAATATATCTTCTTTGCATTCACGATAATAAGCAATACTGCCACAAGCCTGTAAGTATTTGAGTTCATTTTTGCTTTCTAGTCCTAATATTGCCAAGCCTTTTTTTGACCATCTGAAATAGTTCATTCCCGTAGTGAGAGCCCATGTTAGATTAAGCTTTGCGAACATTTCGATTTGAGGATGTTTTTCATATAGTTCAAGCCATTCAAAAATTCTATATTCTTGCCATTTACTGTAAGAAAAAGCACAGTACCTATGTTTGGATTCTTCACATTCTTTCGATACTACATGCTTTGCATACTCTTCGTTTTCAATATAAGTGCCATAGTAATACGAACCACGATAGCATTCTCCTAAAATATCAAGAGTAGTATGTTTCGTTACATTCCATTTAGACTCTTCTTGAAATCTTGATTCAGTGTAAAACATGTAATTGATCAAGCACTTGATTCCATAATTTCCTTGATAAACATATCTGGATAACTTATTTCGACATCCACCAAGGTATCTTTGTACTTCAACAATTCTTTTTTGTTTTTTCTTATCTAGCCATCCTTGCCAAACGAAGTAAACTCTAGCAATCAATCTTCCATTCCAAAGTTCGTACCGAGTTACAAAATCAGTTACAACTCCATGAAATTTTTTCTTGTATTTCCATATGTGATCATTGCCATCTTCTGAAATAAAATATTTATTTGCTAAATAGTTATAATGATCTTTCAAATTCGCTGTTTTAAGTTCTTCTAGCAAAGAATCCAAGTTATTTTGGGTCGTCTTCGTCATAGTAATGCACCGCCCATCCATAAACTACTTCATCTTCAATACAAGCTGTATTTCCTGTAGCTTGTTTCCTAGCATTAGATTCCACAAATTGCCACATATCTGTAATTGATTTTTTAGGATTTCTCATTTTTTCATCCATTCCTGGTACGGACATCAAATATTTAAAGATTCTATCAATCGGTGTTTTTAAATTGTCTGGAACAGTAGCAATTTGTTCTTCAAGCATTTGAGGCGTTTTTGTTTCTTTTGCGGATTTCTTTTTACCTGCAGGTTTTTCCTCTTTTTTAGTTTTTTCTGCTGGTTCAGTCGCTTGAACTGTTGCTTGTTTTTGTTCTTTGGTCGCTTGTTTTTCTTCTTCTACAACTGGAGCAGGTTGTTGATCAGCAACTTGTTCAACTTCTTTTTTATCTTCTTTGACCTTTTCAGGTTCTTTTTCTTCATCCAATAATGACCATAAATCCATAATTTTAAATCCTCCTGTTATTTTGATTTTTATTTGATTATTTAATTTGGTTTTCTTTCTCCAATTTCTTCAACACATACTTTTAAGCATTCATTTTCAGCGTATTCTCGCATGATAACTAGTTGGCATATTTGAATGTCATCGTAGTAAGCAACATCATTGAGAGCATCTAAAACTACTTTGATGATGTTGTCGATATCGGGTTTAACAGTACACAGAAACGTTTTATCTAAAAGCCAATTCTTTAATTTTTTAGTGGTTGATTTTGGAACTTCTCTGTATGCAAATATCTTTACTCTTAGAGCCTTGTTACTTTTGTAACTTGTAGCTTTTCGGTAGTACATTGCTATTTTTTGTTCATAATCTTTTGTTTTTTTAGGCGTATAAGCTCTTACAAATCTTCCTTGTGTCGTGAATCTTGGTCTTCCTTTTCCAACGATAGTTCCTGGGACAGTGAACCAAAACTTCTTGTAGTTTGCTTGTATTCCAAGATTAAGCTCGCATTGGGTCGAAATCATCCTCAACACCTCTTGTTTCATTCATCAATGAATCAAGTTCCTGTTCTTCCTGATAAGTTTCTTCAGGTTCTTCTACATCCATATCTTCAAATTCATCATAATCTGTAGGTTGTTGTACAAGTTCCATTTCCTGTTGATCATATGCATTGTGTTTAGGATCGTCTTTGATATTGAAGTAAACTGTCATAGCAATTGTTGTTTGGCCACCATTAAGTTCAATTTGGTCATAAGCTGCCAAGTAGTATTGGTTCCAATCTCCAGCTAGGGTAGTAAATTCACTATCACGTTCTTCATCCAGCAAATAGATATCAGGAGATCCTATCCTGTCTAAAATCTTGTTATCGTCTTCCGAAATCCAACGATTTGTTACTTCAACGATTTTTGGTATTTTGTATGGATCACCTTTTTCAACGGAAAATACTTTTCTTGAAAGATATCCTGCATGTTTGAAGAAATTTCTAACTGCAATCAGATAGGACTCTTGACAATTGAAATGTTCAGCTTTAGAAAGCATCATATCTCCGTTTGGCAATTCCGACAGTTCATAAGGGATTTTTCCAAATTCTCTTAATTCATCGTCTAAGAGAAGATTGCTTTGAAAGTCATAAACTGCTGCATAGTTATTGCATACTAGATAGAGCTTTTCATCATCGCCATAAAACACTGGTGGATATGCACTGTTCTTCTTGATGATTTCCTTTGCAATTGAAAGAAATCTATGAAAAAACGGTTCTTCGTTCTTTTTTATTAGCATTTTGGTTTCTCCTTTTTGTTTAATTTCTTGTTTTCATAGCAAAATCTTCATTCTAACGAATGTTTTAAGATAATTGGTAAAGTTAATCATCTTTCTAATAAACACTCGCTAGAAATGAAAATTTTAAGATTTTTTATTTTAGTTAGAACTGAATATCATCTTCCATGATGTTGTAAGATGGTTGTTCGTTCATAAAATTATCTTGCTGTTGGTTTTGAACAGGTTGTTGATAACTGTTTACTGGTGCTGATGCTTGTTGATGATATTGTTGTTCTTCGTATTTGTCTCTAGGTTTTGTTTCTAGAAACTGAACTGAATCACAGACAACTTCAGTAACATAAACACGTTGACCTTGTGCATTGTCATAGCTTCTTGAACGAAGTCTTCCTTCAACTCCAACCAACGAACCTTTTGAACAATACTTTTCAACGTTTTCAGCAACTTTGTTCCAGGTAACACATGAAATGTAATCCGCTTGCTGTTCTTCATCATTTCTCTTTGGACGGTTCATTGCTAAAGTAAAACTTGTAACTGCTGAACCGTTTTGAGTTCTTCTAAGTTCAGGATCACGTGTCATCCTACCAACTAAAACTACTCTGTTTATCATATCTTCTACTTCCCTTGTTATTTTGATTTTGAAGTTTCATTTCCAATCTTTCCTTTGCTTCTCCTCTGTATGTAAGAACACCATCATTACGTTTTCTAACATGTTCTTCATGTAGGATTTTGACCATTTCCTTATCGTAGTTACAGTCTTTGAATTTTTTAGAATATTCTCTAGCTTCTTGTGAGTTCGAAAATCTAAATGGAAAATTCCCAAAATCATCATCTTCATACTGAATAATTACTGTATTAGGTTTAATTTTCTCTACTGAATAGATGTCTCCATCAATGTTAGAAATGATTTCAGCAAGATTAGGAATGTATTTGTTAGACTTTGAAAATTTGACAATTGCCTTTTGAACTTGTTCATACGAATATTCTCCAAACATCATCATCCATGTTTCAACTGTATCTTGTGTTATGGCTATTTTTGAATTTGGATAAATACTTTTGTAAAATTTCAAAATCTTTTTAATTTCTAATTTTTCCAAATTTTCTAAATTCCTTTCTGAATGTTGTGTGCCTACTATATATAGCAATCTGCAAAGTCGTATGCGAAGGATTGTTATTTGTGAGTGTGCACACACCACTCATTCTTTACATTCTTATACATTCTTTACATTCTTATATAATAAAGATAGGATGTAATTTTAGATTACTTTGAAAGTATTCCTCGATTACATTGAACGTAATTTTAGATTACTTTGAAAGTATTCCTCGATTACATTGAACTGTCTTGATATTTCTTGTAATTGAGTATCTTTATCTCGGTTTTACCAATACCACCTCGATACGTTTTATAGTCAATTACCTTATTTTCTTTTAGGAATTTCATAAATTTATCAAGAGCAGGTCTACCAATACCTAAATCATTAGCTATATCTTTCTTAGTAGTTATCAACGTACCAACCTCGCCATATCTACTATCGAAAGTGGCATTGAAGAGGCAGTACGTAAATAACTGCCATGCATAAGGATTTTTAAATATTTCATCCTCTTGTGCTTTTCTATACAATTTTACATAGCCTCTTGTACTAACCTCTTTTGCCATCTAAAGACTCCTTTAACTACATTGACATTGGGTCGAAACTGTCTACTGGAACTGGTTCAGCTTGTTTTTCTTCGCTGATAACATTTTGCATTGTTGGAGCTGTATTCGCTTCAATTGCTTGATGTACCTGAGGAGTTTCTTCTGCAACAAAATTACTTGTCGTATCTTCAACACCCATTTCTTCAGGAACATACATACCTTGGAATTCTGATGTAAAAGCTTCTCTTAAACATTGAGCAACTGCTACTTTTCTAATCATTGTTGCTGGTTTACCACTCCATTGCGAATTTACTGTTCCGTCTTTTTTCTTACCGACATATTCATCAATTGATACTTCTACACGTTCAGGTTCTCTATCTTTTCTATAGACTTCACACCATCCACCAACTAATTCTTCTCTTGACGGCATATAGAATGTACCAACACGATAATCAATTTTGCCTTCAGCAGTTAAAACAATAATTCCTGCTTTCTTCCCTTGATATTCAGGATGCTTATCTGCTCTTTTTTGATAAACATCTTTAGAAACGACCATTGTTGCTGGTGAACTACCATATTTAATCAAATGTGCTTCTTTAATAAATGGGTTTAATTTTTGTGCTGAACACAATGCAATGAATAGTTTGACTTCTTGATCACTTACATTACCTCCTCCAGCAACTAGATAAGCCTTTACGATTTTAGAAGATAATTTGATTTCTCCTGTATCTGTTTTGATTGTTGTTACCTTGTTTTCTCTTACTTCATTTGCTTGTTGTACCATGCTTTGTACTGCCATAATTTATTTTCTCCTTTTGTTTAGTGTTATAATTTACCTCGAAAGTGAGGTGATAAAATGAATGAAAATGTTGTGAGTGAGGTAATAGAGGTTGATTCAGAATATGAATGCAATAGATTATTAAATACTGGTTACTACATTTTTTTAAATTGCTATGCAGTTACATATGAATCTAAACAGTTTCCTGGAGTACCTACTCAACAAATTTATTATTGTTTAGGGAAAATCAGCTATTAAGCTATTCTCCCCATAACAATCGCTGGATTATCCGGTTGAGGGAAATATGCATTTAGAATTATCCATTTTCCGCTTTGGATTCTAGTTGCTATTTCCTTCAAATCATTTAATTCAGCTACTTCTTTTACGCTGTTCATTAATTTACTTCCTTTACGTTATATTTATTGATTACTCCTGTTTGAGGATCACTCAATTCTTTTTCAGTTAGTTTTACTTCTCCAAAACCGAATGTTGGATTGATGCTCTTGATTACATCCATATATCTGTTCAACATTTGAAGTGCTGCTAAATCACCTTCAAATTCAAATGTTCTTTTCCATTTTTGACCTTCAAATTTTGGAGGAGTTTGTTTAATTTCTGTAACGACATATTTATCGTTTACATTTGCAATTGTTTCATCACCACGTTTAACTGGTGTGTATTTAGGCTTAGTTGCTTCATCAGCTGAATGAATAGCTTGTTTTCTTGCTTGTTCCAATTCCTTTTGATGTCGAAGTTCTACTTCCTTTTGTTTCTTTTCAAATTCTTCCTTTTGATGTCGAAGTTCTACTTCCTTTTGTTTAGCTACTGCTTGTGATTGTTTTTTGATATTGTCTACTTCATCAGTAATCATTTCAGTTACTTTAGGAAGTCCTTCTGTTTTCAAAAGCGATTGATATTTTTCTCTTGAAATGAGCTTTTCATCAACATTCGCAATATGACATGCATTTGTGATTGTTTTTTCAACCATTTCTAAATTCAACTTGTAGTTCTTTTCTTTTTCCATCAAAGAATTAAATTGAGCTTCAATCTGTTCTTTGAATTTCTTTTTAGAAGTTGAAGTATTTAGCCATTTTTCATCAAAAACAAATTGATCAGCATATTCTTGAGAAAGCATCCCTTTTGAAATCAATGCTTTTTTCAATTGGTCGATTGCTGTTTGGTACTCTTTTCTTAGAGCGTCTTTTTGTTTCTTTACATACACATCTACATTTTCAGCTACTGTATCGGCAGTATCATTTAACGCATTAATGACTGAACTTACTTTTTTCTTAAACTCTTCCAAAGGCTCTTTATATGCTTTTTCTAATGCTTTTCTTTCAGCATCCAAGTTCTTTGCATAAGAACGATACAAAGGAACCATTCCTTCTCCTTTTTTAACAAAGTCCTTATAATTGGTTTCATCAACCACTACACCCTTTTTAGCTTCAATTGCTGGAATCAATTTGACAATATCATCAATATTAGAAATGATTGCTTCATTTGCAGGGCGCTTTTGAACTTCCAATGAAAGATGCTTTTCATCAATGTTAACTTGTTCATCAATGACTTTTGCATCTGCCTCAATAACTTTTTCTTCGGCTGGTCTAAAGAATTCTATCGTATTGACTAATTTATATCTTGGATCAATTGCTTGTGTTGCTGTTTGCCAATAAACAATCTTGTTTTGTAATAAGATTGTAATTGGTTGGTTCCCCGGATAAGGGAGCTTGATAACTGGTTCTCCATTGTTAAGAAAACAGTTATTAATTGATAAGAAGTTGATTACTTTATCAAATTCTTCTTTGGTTGAAATACTGACTGCTACAAGTTCTTGTAACAGTCCTTGTTGTAATTCGTTCATTTCTTTTTCCTCCTGGTAATCTTTAAATTGTTTTTAATTCTTTGTTTCTATTTTCAAGGAATGGTGGCGGTGTTTGTGTTTCAATTAAGTTCCAGTACCACAATTCCGTTTTAAATAGGTATTTTGCATCTAACACCAAATCATCATAGTGTAGATAAACAACTCTTGTTTCTTGTTTTCCTGCACCATTATTAGCCCAAGGAATATCTAAAATTGCATATAGGACAAAATGTCTTAATCCTGTAGTTATCATGTAATGCAACACTTGAAAGTAATAAGTAATTGGAATGTGATCCTTAGCCCATTCTTTGAGCATTGCACCATTTTGAATAGTAGTTGATTTGATTTCTAATCCCCATTTTTCTTTGGTTTCCTTTTCAATCATTGCTCCATCAAGATTTGCTCTTAAAAATGGATATTTCTTGTTCGATAAGCTGATATCCTTTGTATCAATCAATTCAAACTTGTTTTTATAGAGCACACCGAACAGTTCAATGAGAACTGGTTCTAATGCATTCCCTTTTTCAATTGCTTCACTTGTTTGAAATACGGGCTTTTTACGACCTGTCTTTTCTTCCCAAAGCTCATAGGGAGTTTTGTAATTACTTACGTTCATCACAATTCCTGCATCAGAACCGCCAATTCCTTTACCTCTTAGGCTATGCCAATGTTCTTCATCTTTGACATAATCAACATTACAGTTAGGAAAGAACTTCTCATAGTTCGTAGTTTCCATCTTCTAGATCCTTTTGATATTTAGAAAGTTTTTGTTCCATTGAATTGAGTTCCATATGTTCTTCATTGTTTAAAAAATCCTTACAACTCAAACACATGATGCTGGTTTCCAAGTTAGCAACTTTCTCTTCTAATTCTTTCTTCTTCATCTTCTAACGCTCCTTTAAACTGTTCTTTGATGTACTTATCCAATTCATTACAGCAATGATTAAAAGCATTTCTTGCAGGTGTAAACATTTCTTTGACTTTATCAATGTCAACACCGATTGGAGCTGTCTCCAGGAAAATACTTCCTAAGATATTCCAATCATTCGTTGGTATAGCTTTAAGTTCATCACCATCTTTTTTGATTCCAACTTCAAATTTTAATAAAGGAATATTTCCAAGAATTCCTTCTTTGACTCCTTTATTTTCATCACAATTAATTCCAACAACTTCAACATTTGCACCTGCAGCTTTTGCCATTTCTACAATGGCTTCCAATAATTTCTTATCCATGGTTATTTCTCCTTTTTGATATAGATTTCCACTTGATATTTCTGTTGCTTTGGACTCTCAACAAAGATGTCTATTTTGTTACCTTTTATGGCACCACCACAATCTTGTGCGATATATTCATTACCGTTGATTAATACGATAGAGCCATAAGGGATAATTGAAGGATCTACTGCAATAGTTTTCCCTTCTTCAGCAATAGCACCTGTTGATGTCAAACGACCGTATCGGTCTTCTCCGGGCCAATAATAAGTGATAACGAACTGGCCGAGAGCTCTTCATTTTTGAAGTTCTTCTACCTGCTTTATCAGATACTCATTATCTTTTTGAGCACTTGTATAAAGCTCCTGGTACTTTTCTTTTTGAGATACCGATTCATTGTAATAGTCTTTTAACAATGCCATCTGTGACTGTTGCTCTTTGATAGCTTCATTACATTGATCCAATTTGCTTTCGTAATAGCAAACAGGACCTGCAAAACACCCAAAGAGCAATATTCCAATTAAGAAATATTCTTTTTTAGTTAGCTTCATATTGCATTTTCTCCTTTTATTTTTTATAATTTATTTGGTTATTTTGGTTTTTATTTGATTAAATCAGTGCTTGTGTAAGTGCTGATTTTTTCATTTGATGAATGCATCGATAAGGCTTGTAACTCCAATCGCACATAACTTTGCAAGTATCAGTGTGAAAGTTATTACTGTTGCAAGACCTCTTGCTGATAATCTTTCCATAGCGATTGCTCCTTTCAATTAAAGGCTGCATCAAATACTTGGTTGCGTAGCTTACTATATTCATCCTTAGAAATAACTTCTAATTCACAAGCAGTAGCAAGAACACCGCACAAGTACATATATTGGTTGTTCACACCGTTATGGCATGTATCAAGCTCTGATTGCTTTTCTTGATATTTTTCAATTGGACAATATTTAAGTGCTTCCTTTGCATCATTTCTTTTTTTGATTTGGTCATTAAGAAATCCAATCTCAAATTCGATTTTCTTTTTGATGGTTTTTATTTGTTTTTCATGTGTCATAAATCATCACCCCTTGTCTTCACTTCTCGATGCGATTTTTCCGCATTCAATAAGTCTAAATTTCATTTGATAACTGATACCACTCATCAACCATAGATTTTCAACTTCGATTTCAAATCTTCCACGTTCGTAACCTAAATCGAATCTTGTTTTAGGTGAATCCTCTTTTTCAGCAATTCTTAATATTGCTAAGAACTTGTCATCAATTTGTTTCTTGACACCTTCACGTTCAGCAATCGCTTGAATATGTCTTTCTCTGTTTGTTTGAACCAATTTATTGATTGCTTTATTCCAAAGATTTTCATAATCACTTGCTCCTCTCCATTTATAGACAAGCATTATCAATAGAACTGCTACTAAAATAATGTAATAAATCATCTTGTTTTTCCTTTCTACTACCAGCCATCAAAGGACCAACCTCTTGTGTTTAAAATGAAATATTCCACAATCAATGCTCTATGACTTTAAAAGTACCAACCGTTAAAACTAAAGATTTTTTTATTTATAAAAGGAGTTGAGATTGGTCCTTTGATGACCAGTAATCAATATTCAATTTTTAAACTGAAGAATTTTTGTTGTTGTAAAGAGTTTCGATGTAATCATCAAGAACACTTTTAGCAATCAAGTTTTTCTTCTTATCTTTGATATGCTCAAGCTCATCGCTATTAAGCATTTGATAAATGCGAGTCCTTCCTATTCCTAAATATTCAGCAGCTTGCTTCACTGAGAAAAGCGGACCATACAATTCTCTAGGCATGTGTATCTCTCCTTTCTACAATGTGTTTGATAAAGCTGTTATAACGTATGCAATTTCACATTGTTTTCTTAATTTTGCTTGATAAGTTACGTTTTTCCACCCTGCTATTCTGTCTATAGCATTTCTTAAAACTGCCCACGTAATTGGGTATCTTTGTTCAACATTTTCCATTTTTTATAGTTCCTTTCTTAAACTCCAAATTCTTGTATTTAATAAAGTGTCTTTTTAGGAAACTTCATTAAATATCAGTTAAAATATGTTTGTGCTTGATAGAAAATTAACGTTTACGTTAAGTTTTGGGCAAAATATATAGTTCCTCCATTGGTATTTTTAATACCTGAGAAACCATTAACAATTCCTTACCTTCAAAATCAACAATGCCTCGTTCCTTTTTTGAATAAGTAACAGTGGAGCATTTGAGTATATCGGACATTTGTTTTTGTTTAATATCCAACTCAACACGTCTAGCTTTAATTTTCCTAGTGTTAATTTCTACATTCATTGTTTCACCTCTCTTTACGTTTGCGTTAACTTTACACTAATATAGTAACTTAACGCAAAATGAAAGTCAATATAAAATTATAATATTTGTTAAGTTTGTAGTAATCATTTTTACTTTTATTATAAAAAATGTTAATTTTAATATAAGAAAAAGATTGTTTAGGAGGCTTAATTATGAATTATGATAAACCAGGGGATCGAATAAAGAGATTAATAAAAAAGAATGGACTATCGCAAAAAGAATTTGTTGAAAAATTCAATGAAAAATATGGTTATTCCGATTCTGAAGCAACTGTTTCTCAATATGTAAATAACAAACGTACTCCTGAAATTGACAAAATGGTAAAAATTGCAAATTTTTTCAATGTAACACTTGATTATATAATGTGTAGAACTGATGTGGATAGTGATATGTCTATTTATGACAAACCAAAAGAAGACACAAACAAACCAAATATGAACTTCTCTACCCCACAAGAAGCTCTAAGCTTTATTTTAAAACAAGAAATGGTAGCCGATTTTGGTGGGTATGATTTAGAAAATATGTCTGATGATGAAATCATGGAAATGGCAGATGATATTGCTGATATGTTGAAGATTATATCTAGAAAGCACAAATAATATTAATTAAGGGAGTGTGCTTATGGATGAACATAGAAAATCAACTTAATGATTTATTGAATGAATTTAAAACATTAAATGTAAAAGAAATTGCTGATCTATTGAATATATCTATCCAGTATCAAGATTTCAAAGCGAAAACTTTAGATTCAAGATTGATGATTGTTGATTCTAAAGGCTACATATTTGTAAGAAGCGACTTAGATTGTGCATATGAACATTTTCTTATAGCACACGAGTTAGGACATTACGTCCTGCATTTTGATAAAGACATCAGTTTTAATTTTCTAAGGCGAGTCTACAAAACACGATTAGAAAGAGAGGCAAATGAATTTGCCTGTAGATTACTGATGTATGAAGAACTACATAATATAAAAGGTATTGAAAATATTGAATTTATTGTAAAAGAAAAAGGAATTCCGCTTAAAGTTTGGTATTCGTTGAATGAGAAGATTATTTAGTAATAACAAAAGTAAGGAGATGTTAAAAATGTCAGCAATTGAAGAACAGGTAATAAAAACAGCAGGCAAAACAGGTGAAGGCGTTTTAAATAAATTATTAGGTCCTTCTGCTGAATTTCTTGGCAAAGGGCTAGCAAACTATTTAAAGGTCAAATTGTCAAATTCACCTTATTGGGGTGAAGAAACAAAAAAAGAACAAGAAGCTAATGTAAAAGATACAATGAATATCTTTCTTGAAAATTTCAATAACATCGATGACAAAGACAAGAAAGAGTTATCTGTAAATATTGTCGCTCCGGTCATCGATAGTTTATTTACATATTTTGAAGAGCCAAACTACAAAGAAATGTTTGGAAAACTTTTAGCATCATCTTTTGATAAAAATAAAGAACATCAAATTCACCCTTCTTTTGTTTCAATAATTCAACAATTAAATTCATTAGATGCTGAGATACTTGTAATGATTAAAAGTGCTAATACTTTACCTTATGCAAAGCTTTTCGAGGTTTATGAAGATAATTCAACATTGTCTCCATTTGCACCCGATATGTTCGCATTGCCAGGAAATGAAAATTATTCTAATTTTGATGTAATAGCATCTATTGATAATTTAGAAAGGCTTAAACTGATTACTGTAAGAAAAGATATTGTATGTTTCGATGAAGCATATGAACCATTTAAACAAAGAGACAATTATAAAATATTCGAGGAAATTGCAAAAAAAGAAAATGGTCATTTAAGAATGGATAAATATCGTGTTGAACTTACTCAACTTGGTTTAAATTTTGTTAGTGTTTGTTGTTAATTTCATCCAACCCATATTTAATAACCAAATTAAAAAACTTTATAAAAAACAGTGTTGTTAGTATTGATATTAACAAGCTAATCAAAATAATCTTAATCATTCTCTTTGGATCCTTCTAAATTTTTTTTAAAAATTTTTATTGAATAATAAAAACCACAAATCAAATTAACAATTAAAGAAATAATAAACACTAAAAAATAAATAATTATATCTTCCATACTTATACCGCCTTTCTTTGATATAAGTATATCTAATATATGACATTAATTCAAACTATAGCAAATAAGAAAAGGGGAAAAAATAAATGAAAAAAATATTGAAGCAAATGTTAGCACTATGTTTTACATTATCACTAATGGGATGTTCACAATCTTCAAGTGAAGTAATTGAATTATCTAAAAATAAATATAAGGCCGATTCAAATGGCTATGTTTATATCAAAGGAAAACTTATAGAGAACGACTTAATTTTAAACGTAAAAGATGATGATGACTTACTAGAAACACAACATTGTGATGTACAAGATAATGGTAAATTTACCATTTCGTTAAAATTTAATGAAATCATCAACAATGATACCCCAGAAGTTACTATTTATACAACTTATGAAGGTGAAGAATATAGAAAAAAAGTTAAGGTAAACATAAAAGACTATATCGATTCTATTTATCAAAAAGATGAAGAAGAAAAAAAAGAACAAGAACAACTTGAAAATGAAAAAAGTGATTTAGAATCATACAAAGGTAAAACAGTCACAGAATTCAGAACAAGAGCTAAAGAATTAGGATATTCTGTGCAATACATATATCAACCAACTCAAAAAGACTACACTGATTATGTAAATGAAAGTACTGATGAATTTATGTCAAGCTGGGTAGTTGTTGATCTTTATATTAATACCAAAAAGAAAGATATAACAGTTTATGTCAAAGGAATATAAAAATATTGTTGTGAAGAAAACCAACCATGACAATAATTTAGATTATCTCTATGATAATCATCCTGAATTGTTAGATGATTATATAGATGTGTATGAAAATTCTATATTTGCTGTTGATAATGAGATATCTCCTGAAGATATGGCTGATATCATGCAAATGATAGAAGTTTTCAAGACAGATAAGTTTAGAAGTTTAAATTAAGATATTACGCCTGTTTTTACTGTGGGCGTTTTATTATACGAAAGGAGACGTGATTTATGGCCAAAGCCAGAAAAATCAAGAAGAAAAACGGTACATACACATATGAAGTAAATGAAGTAATTGGAAAAAATGAAAATGGAAATCCTAAAAGAATTTATGCTTATGGTGCTACTTTAAAAGAAGCGAAAGAAGCATTGAGAATAAAGCTTGATGCGTACAACCGCATGGGCTATCAAAATATACAGTCCAAAATGACAATAAATGAATTGTATGATTATTGGTTAAAAAATGAAGCAGAAACTGGTGAACTGAAAGAAAATACTCTTAAAGGATATAGAGGTGTTTATAAGAACCACATTAAGCCTAAATTAGGGCATATCTTTCTAAAGGATGCAAATGTCATGACGATACAAAACTTTGTCACAGAGACATCTGAACGCTTATCTGAACATATTATGAAGAATGTACATATCGTTTTAGGACAAATGTTACGTTTAGCTTTTGACCAAGGATTCATAGCAAACAACCCCTATCTTTATATTAGAAAGAAAAAATACAAAAAAGATAGATGTTTGAATTATGAATTGCCAGATGAAGATACTTTAAGATTAATCCCTACTCTATTTCATGAAACGGATCCTGAATATATTTCGTTCTATATTGCTCTTTATACTGGAGCTAGATGTTCTGAAATATTTGGCCTAACATGGAATGATGTTGATTTTGAAGAACGTACAATAGACATTAATAAACAAATTAGTGAAATTGGTGGTGTTCATGAAATTGCTACAAAAACCCCTACATCTGTTAGAAAAATCAAAGTTTCTAATGATCTGATAGAAATGTTAAAAAACTATAAGTCTAATTTGGATAAATTTGCCCTTCTCTACGACAAATCATTTGGAGGGGGTAAATATGTGTGTAGTGACTCAAAAGGCGTTCTAATGCGTCCTAGTTATGTTAGAAGGAATATTCAAAAGAAACTCAAACCTTACAACAAAGAATTTAGATTTCATACGTTAAGACACTTCTATGCTACTAAGGCTCTAGAAGCTGGAACAAATGTCAAAGCAGTATCTAAAAGACTTGGCCACGCTTCGGTACAAGTAACTTTAGATAGATATGTAACATTCACTCCTGAAATGGATGATGAAGCGGTTAATATCTTTGATGGCGTAATTGATAAATTCTTTCACGGATATTGTTAAAAAAATAAAAAAATTATGTGTTTTACTCCGCATTTTAAAATAAAACTGCGGAGTATATGCGTAATTGAGACAAAAAATGAATAAAAAAATGTAGAAAAGCTAGTGATTTCAAGGGTTTTGAAAGATTGTTGCACGGTTTCAATCTCGTATAACACAATTTGAGAGTTGACAACTTCAATTTGAGCGTCACAGCTTTTCTCTTTAACAATACGATTTTTGCTGGTCACTTCAGGAATAACAAGAAGTAAAATCACTAAAATAACTGATATACAAAATATCATTTCGATCAATGTAAACCCATTTTCTTTTTTTATCATCATTTTCACCTATAGTTTTCCTTTCTTTTATTTTTATTTATAGAGTTGAAACAACATTCATCATTGGAATTATAATAGATACATAAACAACAATGACAAAACTTGCAACAAATCCATAAATCAAAGGAACAATTGTTTTAATAATACGTGAAATTAAACGATCTATTTGCATAAACGAAATATCTATATACTCTTTTAAAGATTTTTTTTCATTTTTATTATGAATAAGAACGATAAACATCTTAAAATCATCTGAAAAATAAGGAAATGCTTGGATGGCAGAATCAATATTTCTTCCTTCTAAAATAGAATTATACAATTCATAAACAATCATCTTAATATCGCTATCTTTTATCTTGTTATAAAGAAGTTCAATAATAGTTGTTGCATCATAATTATTCATCAGCAACTCATCGTAATAGATAGCAAATTTAAGCGAGTAATACTTACAAATAACATTTTTAACTAATCGCGTATGTTCGATCATAAAATCAATATATTGAAAATGTTGATGTGTTACAGAAATCTTTACAAACAAAACAATAGAAACAACTACAACAAAAACAAGTATCAAAAACAAAGGAATAATTTTAAGAAGTGTAAAGAAAAATTCAGTAATTAAACTTTTTTCAATGTTAAAATCAATAAATAGAATTTCTACTTGTGGTAATAGAAATAAAACAACAAAAATAGAAAAAACAAAGAGAAAAATCAACATAAAAAGTGGATAACCTAATTTCTTTATAAGAATTTTTTTGATTTCTTCTCTTTTCTTACAAATAGCGAGTGTTTTTTCTAAAGCATCGTCAATTGAAAAATCATGTTTAAAGAAAGAAAAATATTCTTTAAATAAACCAGGTAAATTCATTTTTAGTAATGCTTCATCTACTGTTTCTCCTTGATAAAGATATTTTTTCAAATCACTTACTTGTTTTTTAAAATCAAGCATTTTGCATAAATCCAACAAATCATGTATTGAATATCCTTGCTTTAAAAAGAAAATCATATATTCTATAAAATCTAATGTTACTCTATTCATCTAAAATACCTTTTTCAACCAATGTTTTATGAGCTTTTTTAAAATCGTAATAATTGACTTTTTTGTTTTTAAAATAATTTTGTAAACTTTGCTTATCCAGAAATTCACTTTCAACAACAATTTTTTGTTTTTTATTGATGTTCATTTTTTGTGTCATCACCCCAATTAATACATCTTCTAAATCTAATAACTGGATATTCAAATTTACAAGTCTTTTTAATGTGTTTATACAATGACTTGCATGAAGTGTTGTCAAAACTAAATGACCTGTCAAAGCACATGTTAACGCAAGTTGCGCCGTTGTTTCATCTCGTATTTCACCTATCATGATTACGTCAGGGTCATGTCTTAATATTTGTTTAAGCGATTCGTTATAATTAATTCCTTGTTTTTCATTTAATTCAATTTGAAGACAATAATCTTTTTCAATTTCAATAGGATCTTCCAATGTAATAATATTCTTTTGATAATGTTTATTGATTTCATCAAGTAAAGCATAGAGTGTTGTGGATTTTCCCGATCCCGTCGCCCCACTAATAATAAATAAACCATTTTCTTGTTTTGCTATTTGTTTTAGAAATTGATTTACATGAAAATCATAAGTTAAGTTATTTAATGTAAGTTTTTGATGATTATTCAGTATTCTAATAACAAGTGAATCCATCTCTTTTCCCATCAAAGATGAAATTCTGAGATTATATTTTCTATTGTTATATTCAAAAATACAATGTCCTGTTTGTGGCTTTCTAAAATAATTTAAATCTATTTTAGAAATAAAACGAATATAATTTAATAGTTTTGTCATTCGTTTTGAATCAATCGTATCGTAATCATAAAGCCTCCCTTTCTTTCTAAACTTTATAATACCTTTTTCTTTAGATAATAAGTGAATATCACTTACTTTCTCTTTAAGAGCGTCATAGACTAATTGTTCAAATAACTCGTTCATATTGTTCCTCCTACTAGTTTATTCGCTCTTTTTTTGTTTTTTTCTTCAAAAAAATGAAAAAAAACAAAAAAATCGTTTTTACAAACGATTTAAGTACGGATTATTCCTTTTTTCATCATCGAGTGTTGTTGATGGTCCATGCCCGGGATAAATAAGATAGTTTCCTGAAATACCTTTAATTTTTTCAATAGAAGCAATTGTTTCTTCTAATGAAGAATTAGGAAAATCATATCTTCCAACAGCACCTTTAAATATAACATCCCCAGAAAAGATAATATGATGATCTTGAAAAATCACAAAACAAGAACCATGAGTATGTCCAGGTAAATTTAAAAATTGAATTTTAAAACCTGCACATTCTATGAAATCTTTTACAAGAGTTATTTTTGCTTGCATGTTTAATGGTTTTGAATAATTAGATAAATTAATGTCATCATCATAGAAACAATTATAATCTCTTTCATGAAGATAAACAGAACATTGATATTTATTTACCAAGTCATCAACGGCGCCAATATGATCAAAATGTCCATGCGTTAAAAGAATAGCTGAAATATTTAAATGGTTTTCATTTAAATATTGTATTATTTTTTCACTTTCAGCACCAGGATCAACAATTAAAGACTGATTACCATTTTCAATAATATAACAATTGGTTGCCATTTGACCCAGTGTCATATGTTTGATTTTGAGTTCTTCCATATTTTTTCCTCATAATAAAAAATAAGCCGAAGCTTATTTTTTTTCTTTGTGTACAGTTTTTTTATTGCATCTTGGGCAATATTTATTAACTTCCATTCTATCTGGATGATTTCTTTTATTCTTAGTGTTGATATAATTTTCTTCACCACATTCTGTACATTTTAAAATGATATTATCTCTCATGATTACACCTCCGCATCACTAAAACTTTCTTACACATAATAACATAATAATTTATGAAATACTAGCATTTTTTTAATTTAGTCCATATTTTTCTACATATTTATCGACAACTTGATTTGCAATAATTGGCGCAGATGAATCAGCACCAGTAGAAGAACGATCTTCACGTTCAGCAATACTTGCAAAGGCAACAATTGGTTTACTATCTTCTGTTGCTGAAATATAACCAATTTGTAAGTGGTTAGGATGATCGACATTATCACCAGGATCATATTTTTCTGCAGTTCCTGTTTTACAGTAAGCCGCATAAGGCTTTTGAGACCAATACGTATGAGATGTTCCATCACTTCTTGTAACACAAGCACGCATTCCTTTTTTGATTTGTTGGAAGGCTTCTACTTGTGAAGAAACATCATCTTGAATATTTGTTTTAAATTTATAAGTTGAAACATTGTTCCCTGCATCATCTGTTTTAAATGATTCAACTAAGAAATGAGGTTGTACTTTTTTACCCATGTTTGCCACCGTGCATGTATATTGTGCTAATTGAATTGGTGTATATGTATCATATTGTCCAATACAAGCATCTAATAATAAACCAGCTTCAGATCTTTGTCCTTTATATCCATCACCTTCGTTTGGTACATCAAGTCCTGTTTTTACTCCTAAACCTAATTCACCAAAATCACGTCTAATAATTGTAAGTGTTTTTACAAATTTATTGAAATCAACGTTTAAGGACGCATTTGGAACATAATTGACATCGGCAAGTTTCATTGCAATTCTAAACATGTAAACGTTTGAAGACCACGCTAGTGCATCAACTTCATTGATATTTCCCATATTTTTGTATGATTTCTTTTCTTTTGAACCTTTAATTTTAATCGGTTCATCGACAAAATACGTATTTGGAACAATAATATTTTCTTTAAAAGCTGTATAAAGTGTTCCTGCTTTTGATGTAGACCCTATTTCAACTTGTCCTAAATAGTTGAAAGAAGAAATATCAGATACTTCACCTGTGGTTTTATCAATTTTCTTTGCTGACATCACTAATACTTCACCAGTATTGGGATCCATCATTACAAAATACATTTTTTCAAAGTATTTGTTAAAACTATTACATGCTTTTAATTCGTTAGTAATTAGTTCGTCTGCTAATGCTTGTAGCTCCCAATCAATTGACAAACGAATATTATTTCCTTTTTGGCCATTAATGCTATTTGTCACAATAGGATCTCCATTACTATTGTATTTAATAGAGTAAGATGAATTTGTTGCTTTTAAAATATCTTCATATTGTTTTTCTAAACCGCTCGTTCCAACACGACTATCATTTGTATATCCTAAAGCTAAAAGTTCATTTTTCATTTCTGAAGGTAATCCTTGTCTTTTTGTAGTTACTTTTCCAAAAATAGAAGAAAGTTGTCCATCCACCATTGATTGACGTGACCAACCACTACTAATTTGAATACCTTTTAAAACATTTGCATTTTCACCAATAACACTCGCTTCTTCAACAGAAATTCCTTCAGCAAGTGTCACAGATCCTTTTTTACATCGTTTCATTAAATATTCAAAACGAACTTGTTCAATTTCATCATGTGTCATATTTTGATAAATATAGTCTAACGTTAATTTGGAAACGATTAGATTTTTCTTTGCTTTTTCATAATCCGTACTATCAGGATTATCTTTTTTTAATCGTGACAACTCTTTATTACTAATCAAACTTTCAGCAAGTTTTTCATGGGCAATGATAAAATAATCTTTGATATTTCTTTCTGTGACATTATTTACATTCTTTGGTTCAAAATCAATATCTAATTTTTTACTCAAAAATTTTGCAATGTATGTAATTTCTTTATCTGTAATTGATTTTGGCGCATAATAATTAACACATATAACATTTTCATTACCTACAAGTTTTGTATAATTACGATCATAGATTTCTCCACGAGGAGCATCATTTGTAAATGTTGAAGTTCCATAAGTTTCCAACTTCACTTTTAAATTATCTGCTTGCGTTAATTGCACATAACCAAGTCTAATAATTAATATAATAATCAAAATAATTGTCAGACATATTAGCTCAATTAATCTTTTTGAAACAATAATTTCTGTCTTACTATTTTGATATTCCTTTTCTTCACTAAAACCATGAAAACGTACTTTTGAGTTATTTTTATTATTAAACAATTTCAAAATATTACGCCTCCTTCCGCATGTGTATTATATTATACTTTAATTAAATAGTAAATTTGAATTATGGTCTAAAAACAATAATTTCACATTTTTATATCAAAATAGCAGCTCAAGCTGCTATTCATCATCAACAGATAAAATTGCCATGAATGCTTCTTGAGGAATTTCAACACTTCCCACAGCTTTCATACGTTTTTTACCCTCTTTTTGTTTTTCTAATAATTTCTTTTTACGAGAAATATCTCCACCATAACATTTAGCAAGGACATTTTTCCGCATTGCTTTGATGGTTGTACGGGCAATGATTTTTCCTTGAAGTGCTGCTTGAACTGGTACTTCAAACATTTGTTTAGGAATAATTTCTTTTAATTTTTCACAAATGACTTTACCTCGACTATAAGCAAAATCTTTATGAACAATGGAAGAAAGTGCATCTACAACATCTCCATTTAATAAGATATCCATTTTTTGAAGTTTACTTTCACGATAACCAATCAACTCATAATCGAAAGAAGCATACCCTTTTGTACTTGATTTTAATTTATCAAAGAAATCATATACGATTTCTGATAAAGGAATATTATAGATGATATTTCTACGTGTATCATCAATATATTCAATATCAACGTACTCACCACGTTTTGATTGACATAATTCCATAATAGAACCAATGTATTCATTTGGTGTCATAATTGAAGCTTTAACATAAGGTTCTTCAATAAAATCAATCACTTGAGGTGCAGGCATCATCGCTGGGTTATCAATTTCAACCATTGTTTTATCTGTTAAATAAACACGATAAATAACTGATGGTGCTGTCGCAATCAATTCTAAATCAAATTCTCTTTCAAGACGTTCTTGAATAACATCCATGTGTAATAATCCTAAGAAGCCACATCTAAATCCAAACCCTAAAGCTTGTGATGTTTCTGGTTCAAATACTAAAGATGAATCACTTAATTGGATTTTTTCTAAAGCTTCACGTAAGTTTTTATATTTAGAATTATCTACCGGATAAAGACCACAATAGACCATCGGGTTTAATTTACGATAGCCAGGTAATTGTTCATAACTTTCATTTTCTAAAGTTGTAATTGTATCCCCAACATGTACATTTTGAATTGATTTAATTGCTGCTGAAATCCATCCAACTTCACCACAAACAAGTTCATCTTTTTTGATTTCGGCTGGTGTTCTTACCCCAACTTCTGTTACTTCATAAGTGGCACCAGTGGCCATAAATTTAATATGATCACCTACTTTAATAGATCCTTCTTTAATTCTTACAAAAACAACGACACCACGATAACTGTCATAGAATGAATCAAATATTAATGCTTGTGTAGGATTATCTGCACTTCCTTGAGGAGCTGGTATATCTCTTACAATCATTTCTAAGACATCTTGTACATTAAGACCACTTTTTGCTGAAATAAGAGGTGCATGATCTGCAGGTAAGCCAATAACATCTTCTATTTCTTTAATAACACGTTGTGGATTAGCACTTGGTAAATCTACTTTATTAATAACTGGCAAAATTTCCAAATCATTATCTAAAGCTAAATACACATTTGCAAGTGTTTGTGCTTCAACACCTTGTGCAGCATCTACAACTAATACTGCCCCTTCACATGCTGCAAGGGAACGAGAAACCTCGTATGTAAAGTCAACATGACCTGGAGTATCAATCAGATGTAATAAATAAGTTTGTCCATCTTTTGCTTTATATTGTAATTGCACTGCATTTAATTTAATTGTAATTCCTCTTTCTCTTTCTAGCTCCATACTATCTAATAACTGAGCTTTCATTTCACGATCAGAAACAGCTCCTGTCATTTCTAGAATTCTATCTGCTAAGGTACTTTTTCCATGATCAATATGAGCTATAATTGAGAAGTTTCTTATTTTATGTTGTTCTATCGCCATTATATATTCACCGACTTTCAGTAACTCATTTTAACAAAAAATAAAGCAATTGACAATTTATTTATAGAAATAATTATTTGCTGCTTCTTTTAAAAAAATGATTTAATCTAAATGTTTCATTTGTGCTCCATAAATCGATTGATTTCCATTTACTAAATAAGCAAAAATGCAAACAATAATAAAGAGCATCATATTATTTCCACCAAACACTTCTATACTAATCATCATAGGTGCTATTAATGTATTCGTTGCTGAAGCAAAAACAGCAACATAACCTAAGGCTGCACATAGTTCTATTGGTAAAATAGCATCTGTTATTTTTCAGTTAATTCATTTTCATTTATTAAATCTTGGTCATATTTCTCTTGAACTTCTTTATCACTTTTATTTAGTTCTTCAGCCAAGTTACTTATTTCTTCGTTTGACATATGTATGAGATTATTAATTTGATTTTTTAGATAAGTTATATTTTGTTGTTGATAATCATAATAATCCACGTAAAATTTAGCGATTAAAAAAGTATAACATAATTCAAAATCATATGCGCCCTTATTCATTCTTAATGATGTATCTTGTATAGATCTCTTTACTATCTCAACAAATTCATTTTTTAATAGTGATTCTTGCAAAATAAGTTCAAATAATTGATTACATGTTTCTTCATCTAAACACGTATGATATTTTAAATCAGAAATCTTGGCAACTGTAATTCCTAATTGAGTACTTAAATGTTTTTTTAACTTTGTTTGAGAGATATCTTTTCCTACTATTTTAGTAAATTCTTTTACTTTTCTTCTAATAAATGTACTATTCTTGATTTTATCAATCAAAACACCCACTCTTCTTGTGAAAAATCGCCATAATCATTTACTTTCGTTACCAATTTATCTGACGAGAGATCATAAGAGTTATTCTTTTGAATAAACTTTTCTTCAGTATTTAACAAAAACATCACCCTCTTTACTTATTTCTTTTGTTATATCATTAGGGAGACTTTATTTGTTAAATAAAAAAGACATTATTCGATAAAATCTAAATATTAATAATCGAGCAAAAGTTATCTATGAAACGATGAAAAAAGTTTGATTCTTGTATTTTTATTTAATATTTTCATCAAACAAAACACGAGCATTACTTAAATCCAAATCATCTACATGATTGATCATTCCTTGATGATATCTCTTTTGATTAATATTGTGATAACTTATAATATTAAAATGAACTTCTTGATCTACAGCAACAACGATTAAGTTTTGTCTTTTTTGATGATCATTCTTTTCTTGTGCTTTAAAGACATAAATATATTTAAAACATTGTTTGAGTGTTTTTACAACATTCTTTATATTTTGACTATATTTACCACTTAATGAACCAATGATATTTGTTATATAAATTCCTTGTGGATTTAAAGATTCTTTTATTCTTTTGATTGCTTCCAACGAATGAAGTTCTAATACTAAATTTTCACCAATAAAGACATCACTTAAAATAGCATCATATTTCTTTTTGTTCCTATTTATATAATCTCTTCCGTTTTCAAAATAACAATGAAATCTATTTTTATTCTTATCAAATTTATTAATAGTTTCTTCTAAATAGAAGTATTTATTAGAAATATCATAAAGAACTTTGTTAATTTCAACAACATCAATATTTCCTTGATGATGTGCTAAAAAATATTTAGGATAATGAAAAGCACCACCACCAATTAACAAAACATCATTAATTTGTCTATCTTCTAAATAATTTTCATCAAACATTAAATCAAATAAATACATATATTCAAAAAGTAATTCATTTTGTAATTCTTCTTCTATATAAGTTGCTGATTCCATACCACCATCTATATCAAGAACTCTTACTCGATGCTTATCATGTCGACCATAGCTAATGGTAATATGCCCATAAGGACTTTCTATTTCAATCTTATCGTTATACAATTTTTATTACCCTACCTTTAAAATTTAAACGGATCCCAATTTGGTTTTCCGCTATCATAGTAATCACATGATTCTTGCCAAGATTTCATTTCATCTTTAATGGTATCGCATAAACATTCATAGTCATCTTTTTTTAATTTATCATGATTCATCATTGATTTATAAAACTTTTTAAAACTAGCTGCTGTTTCTTTTATAGAATTTGGTGAAGACCACATACATTTTCTAATAAAGAAATCTCTAAAGAACAAATCTACTTCATTATTAACTTCTTCATAATTTGCATTATTACGATTTAATAAATATTCATTGATAAAGAAATCAACATTTTGTATATGTTTCTTAATTGTTTTATCAGATAGATTTGAAAGATCTTCTTTAAAAATATTTAATAATTCTTCATGTTGTTTTACAATTTTTTCTTTGTCAAACGGTTCTTTAAAATACATAGACAGATCTCCTTTGTTTTTAAATTATTATAATCAACTTTCTTTTATCTAATTTTATCATATTTAATAATTGTTCTATAGTAATTCTAAAAATAATTTAAAAACAGGAATATTACAACACAATTGTTGTTCATCCTGTTTTATTATTTATTAATATCTAATACTGCATAACATGCATCTCTAAACGCATCTAAGCAACATTTGCTTTTTTAGGATGTGAAGTCATAGAGAGACTATCTATTGCTTCTTCTAATAATCCTGGATTTCTTATTCACGTAATATGTTTGATACTTGGATCATACAAAGAATTACAGAAGCAATCATAACAACCTTGATTATATCCAATACAATAACGAATTTGATTCATTTGACCATTTTTATCTTTATTACAAAAATTTGCATCGGTAAGTTGCGTACGCGCCATTATAATTAAATCTACTTTATCATCTTCTAATATCTTTTCAGCAAATTCAGGAGTATTGATATGTCCACAAGGCATTGTAAACATTCCTGTTTCTTTACGAATACATGCACCATCTTCTACATTGAATCCATTTTCAATATCTACAGGAGCTACTTCATAAAGAGTTACAACTGTTATAATATTTCGACGTGATATATTTAAAACATCGACACCATATTCTTTGGCATCTTTACAAAAGTCAATCACTTCTTCAATAATTAATCCACTTTCAAACATATCATCATGACAATCTATTTTCAAAAAATAAAGGCACGGCTTCTAGTATATTTTAACGAATAGCTTTAATACATTCAAGTGGAAATTTCTATTGATCTTCAAAACTCCCACTCCATTCATTACTTCGATGATTGATTTCACTAGAAGGCATTGAGTGTGGTAAATAATTATGAGCGAAACGAAATTCTGAACAATCAAATCCAGCTTCAACTGAACATTTAGCTACCTCAATAATTTTATTAACAATATCCCATAATCTTTCAGAAGTAATTCCTGGTACAGTATATTCTACACTTAGTGGCATATCATTTTGAACTAGAATTTTTGCTTTTTAATCTAAATCAATAGCTAAACCTCCTTGCAAAAGTTGAATACATGTTTTATCACCAGCATCATGTACTACATCATTTAATTTTTTTAAGCCATTAATATACTTATCTTCAGCTATAAATAAAAACCCAAAATGTGCACTTGCTTTATCAACAGCAATAACCTCACCCATATTTAAACCATTACCACCCTTAGCACGTGCTACATGATAAACAATCAACTTATCTATAACACTTTATCTGCCTTCACTTTTCACACTTTCATGCGTACCTATCGCAGACATCACAACACGATTTTTTAATTTCATGCCACGAATCTATATTGGTTCAAATAATTTATCAAATATTTCTTTTTCCTCCTTAGCATTTGCTTTTTTTCTCTTAATCATAGCATTATGCAAAAGTGCTATCAAACAAAATATAGAGAAATTAATTTTTAAATTCATTTTCTTTATGTTAAAATTTATAAAGAAATAATATTAAATATTTGGAGAAATAAAATGAACAGCTATATCAAACAGTGGTTAGAAATTATAGAAAATATGAATAATGATAATACATATAAACTTGCATGGGGAAGAGCTATTATTGAACTATGTTTTGAAACAAATCAATTAGATGAACAAGTAACTTTTACATTTCAGCATATTGCAAAAAAGATGATTAAATATTATTGGAATCAAACCTATTTCTTTCATCTTGATCAAAGTCCAAACAAAAAGAAAATTCCCGTTTTAGTTCAAAATGTCAAGCTTCTAATTGATCTATATGAATCTATTCAACGTACTCATGTTCCTGTTTGGTTTGATAAAGCTGAGACTATTTTAAAACATGAAAAACAATATCGTAAAATTATAAACGACAGTGCTAAAACATTAAAAAATGATGTTTCTTGGAGATTTAAATTAGCAAATAAAAAAGAATATGATCTTTATTATTTAGATAAAAATTGCATGTTTATTTCTTTTACTAAACAACAAGTACTATCGCTTAAAGAATATAGTTTTGTTTTATCTCAACTTATTAATTTTAAATGGGCTCAACTTCTTGAAAAATTTAATCATTCTCCAAGAATTGCTTCTAAAGTAAAAGGTATTTCTGATAATACTATTAAAAGAAGCAGTTTAACAAAATATAAAAATATTCTTTTAAAAAGCAATAACTATCAAGCAATTGATTTTTATACTGGAAAAGTATTACAAGAAAATGATATTTCTGTTGATCATGTCATTCCGTGGTCTTTCATGTACAGTAATGATATTTGGAACTTAGTTTTAACAAGCAAATCAAATAATTCATCAAAATCAAATATCATTCCTTCTCAAGGTGTAATAGAGAGTTTAAAAGAAAGGAATGCTCGACTAGTTAAATTAATTAACGATAACAAGTATAAAGATGAATTACTTTTAGCTATAGAAAATGATTATGTTGATAAGTTTTATTTAGCTATGAAAATCTAGTAACATCAATTTGTCTTCTTTTTTGAATATCACTTTTTTTAAAATAAAAAGTACATCTTGTTATTTTAAATCACCTATATTTAAGATTTTATTTAGCATATTAATAATTTTTTCTCTTTCCCCACTACCTGTTGTAGAAAATCTTAATAAAGGAATATAATAAAGTTCAAAAATATGATTTTTAGCAAATATCTCTTTGCTTGTGCTGTTTCCTTCTGATGAAAAGCATAGCCATCTACTTCAATAGCGAGAATTGCTCTTTTGCTTATCCTATTATAAACAAGAAAATCAACATGCGTTGCTGGATTCATAGCATATAAGCACTCATCATCATTTAATAAATAAGGATTTTTTATAAGCATATTGACAGGAAAATGGCACACAAAATCTAACATTTTATAATCATCATTTTTTAATATTTCTTCTAATAAAGTATACATTAGGTTTTCTGAATCATATTCTAATTTTCTGTTATTTTTGTTCAAAAATAACTTTCTTTCTTTTGTGTATTGTTTATATAAATAATCAAAAATAGAATAAACATTACTCTCTACAACTTCAAAATTATTATATTGAATGTAATCTATTAAATCCATTATATTTCTTTCTTTATTTTGTTCATTTCCAGTAACAACCAATATCAATTTTTTCTTTGCTCTTGAAACAGCAACATTGAGCAAATACGGATCATCAACAAAATCAGTTATTTCATCTTCGACAGTAGAAATAATAATAGTATCCTTTTCTTTTCCTTGAAATTTATGTACTGTTGCTTGTTCAATGCCATCTATTTGTTCTTTCAAAGACTGAACTTGGTTATTATATGGTGCATATGATACCCGTTTCTTTCTTATTTGTAATATCATTTGGTATGATTTCATTTTTTATAATATCAATTTGTCTTTGACTAAAATGATTTCGAGAATGATTTCCTTTTACTGTTTTAATTACTTTTAAAACATCTTTTTCGCCATGATCTTCTGTCATAATAATCAAATTGCCTCGATAAAACTTTTGATTACAGAACTCAATTATTTTAGGATGGCAACGATAGTGTTCTCTTAACATCGTTTGTGTCACATTTGGCATAACTTCTAAAACAGATTGTAAAAAACTGTTTGTAAATCGATATCCTTTGCTTAAATTGTATTGATTAAATATCGCATCTGCTCGTATTTCAGTATGTTTATCTACAACATTTGGTAATTGATTTGTATCCCCAACAATGACCATATTTTTAGCACAGGACATAGCAAGTGCTCCAGTAGCAATATCAACTTGTGAAGCTTCATCCATAATTACATAATCATAAACGACATTATCATTCAAACTATCTCTTGAGGAAAATGTTGTACTTAATATTACCGGATATTCATTTAATATATCATAAGGATTTTTCAAGAAATCTTCTGATGTAAATAACTGCCTGTAAGTATTTTTTTCGTACTTGTTTGCCAGATAATTTTTTAAGAATTTCATCGAATCATTTGTTAAATTATCTAATAAATGATTACTTGTATTATTTAAATATGCTGTAATGTCATTCAATTCTTTTAAGACTTCATTTTCTCTTGTTTCATAATAAAAAGCTTGGAAAGTTGTTATAATTTGAGATATTTCTAATGAATAAATACTAAAATTGTATAAACCATATTTAAAAAAGAATTTAAGTTTAAAAAAGAAATTAATATCCTTATTTACTTCTGAAATACTTTGACATTCTTGCCATAACTTCATCCATTTATTCGACTTCATACTTCTTTTATATTTTGTATAATCCACAGTTACATTTGTTTCATTTAAATATTCATTAAAATACTTTCGTTCTATTTTAAGACGATTCAGTTCTTGATTTAATTGTGCCAATCTTTCTTGTTTATCAAATACTGTTTTTAATTTCTTTGAATTTTCTTGAACCTGTTGCATAAAATCATCTTGAATGTCATCACTTTTCCATGACGTAAAATCTGGGTAATTTGTTTTTTGATTATTAATAAAATTTGTTTTATTATCACTTTTCCCTAACGTTGCGACAATAAATCCCAAATTATATTTTGACGATGAGAGTTTTTCAAAAACATTTTCAGTTGCGGAATTATTGTTAGAAACAACTTGAACAGTTTTTCCTTGAATTAATATATTAGCAATAATATTTAAAATTGTTTGCGTTTTTCCAGTGCCAGGTGGACCTTGTATCACGCTTATTTGATTTTCCATAGCTCGCTTAACTGCAACATATTGACTATTATTACAGCCAAATGGGAAAATAGGCATGTATTCTCCATCAATACTTTCTTTTAATGATTTTGGATTAAGATATTTGGTAAGTGCAACATCACTTCTAAGAAATGAAATTTTTTTAAACTTTTTAGGTAACAATTGTTCCCCATTACTTTCATTTTTTAAATTACTTAATTTTGATGTTTCTTTAATATAATCAAATACATTTGCTGCATCTTTTTTATTTAAGTAGGATTCTTGAATATCTAATTGACTTTTATAATAATCTCTTTCCACATTATTTTTGAAACAAACATGAATATAAGTTGCATCTTTTCCTACAAATTCATAAATTGCTTCTACACTAAAAAAATTTTTCCCATCCTTACTTAAATGATATTTTCTTGGATCAAGAAACTTAGGATTCTCTAGAAATTCAACATTATCCAAAATATAAGAATATGTTTTTCTATTATTAAACGTAACATTCATTTTGTGACTTGCATCATCTTGTTCCAAAAATTTGATATCTCTTGTTTTTATTTCACCTTTTATAATGATCATGTATTTTGTTGTATTCATCTTTATCACCGCTTTAACTATTATTAAATACATCATACCTTATTAAAAGAAATTTTTAAATTCATTTTCTTTATTAAGTAATTGTCTCATATTGCTAGATTAAATCTTTGCATTTTATTTCTTATACATTCCAAACAGTGACATCAACAAACACCAAATTGCTCTTAATGGTAAAATGATGATGTAAAAAATAATTTAAATATTGTCCACATAATTACCACCTCCTAACTTTTAAACTAACATATTCTTTATAAACAGAATGTCCTTGTTCCTTTCCTAAATGATTAATTAAACCTTCTTCTAATGGTAGATTTTGCATTGATGCTTCTTCAATATAATGTCTAATGTGAAAATGTCTTGATTTTAAAAACCTTTCATGAGATTCATATTTATCATAAATATGATGAAGTTTTTCAATACATTGGTGATATTCATATAAAGCATCCTCTTTATTTTCAAAAGATCCAACATGTGTTCCAGAATAATAAAGTTCATAACTCATTTGATAAATATCAAATTCAATAAATGTTTTAACCATACCAATTGTATTAATATATTCTTCTACAACAAATAATTTCTTTTCATTTTTACTTAGAGAATATTTCAAAGAATCCATACATGTATAACTTAATATTTTCTTTCTTAAAGAATCATCTACCTTTGACATAATAGAAAGATAATCTTCATTTCCTTCATTATAGTAATAACAAAATGATCCAGGATGTCTTGAAACTGAATGTTTTGGATCTTTTTCTTTTAAATATAAAATACTTGCATCGTATCCTCTATCTTTTGAACAAATGACAATTCTTGTTTTCTTTGAAACATAAGAAAGTAAATTTGTAAGTTCTACAACAATACAAAAATCCATAATATTTTTTGTTATACATTCTTTTCTGATATTTGAAATATTGATAAGTTTTATATGTTTATTATTTTTATAATCCTTTATCTTCTCATCAATATACGGATCACTAATAAAAAGATAAACTAATGTATGCTTTGGTATTTCTTCTGGTATTTGATAACCAATATTTTCACTATCTACTAAAACAATTTCTTTAATCAAATGATATTTGATTTTATTTATGATTCTTTTTAACATGCAAATCCCCCTTTTCTTTGAATCTATTATATAATGATAAAAAAGCCAATACCGTCTTATATAAGCAGGTATTAACTTATGTTTTCATTTATGATATTGATACGAGGTGATTTAAATGAATAGAAACAAAGACAGTGATTCTTATATTAAATACATATCTGTGATTGATTTAATTATTAAAAATAGTGATGAAAAAAATCCAATCACGATTAATCAAATTCAAGATTTGATTTATGATAAAGGCTATGATTTTAAAATAGATTTTAGAATCGTAAAAAAATTTGTAGAAAACTATAATAATTATTATGAAGATACAATCATTAAAACTTATAAAGAAGGAAGAAATAATTACTTTTATTATGAAAATCCAAATCTAGACTTAATGGAGGCCAAAGCTATCAAAGAAAAGAAAAAAATTCGCTTTGACTATCAAAAACCTTCTTTAATCTTTAATGAAAAAATAAAATAACCGAGTTAGCTCCTATCGATACTGTCTTTTCTAACAATGAATATTATCTTTTATGCCAAGGTGCAAAAGATCAAAATACATGCATTCAATATCGTTTAGACTATGTAAAAAATGTTGAGATCGTTAAAGATAGTGATGTAAAATTTGATGATTATCAATTAAACTCATTTGAAAAGAAGCTCAATAATATGACGTACATGTATGGTGAAGGGAAAATTGAAGTTATTGAACTTGAATTTACACCAAATGTCTATTCCAATATGATTGATAAATTTGGTAAAGATATTCATCCTAAAAAAATAAATGAAAATCTTTATTGTGTCCAAGTAAGACACATTATAAATAGTACATTTTTTTCATGGATCATCGGTTTTGGTGGACGTATTCAAATTTCGAATAATGATGTACATAAAAAACAATTTAAAGATTTTTTAATGGAAAATTTTATAAATAAAAATAATGCTGATTAAAACGTATTCAGCATTTTTTCATCTAATATACTTATAACAGGTGTTTTACAATTACACTGAAAATCCATTAATTTTCAGTGTAATTGTAAAGATAGAGCAATAAAATATTCATCAATATTTACAGCTTCTTCAATTGCAACAGCAATGGCAACAGTAGCTCCAACACAAAAAATTCTTCTTATTAAAAAAAGAAGTGTTTTTCACACTTCCTAAGCATTTTCTTTTTTCATTTTTTTACTTAAATAGATATAGAAACATACATTTAGTATAATACCAACAATTGTCGCAATTGGTGCAGCTAAACCAATATTTGTTAAATTTGCATGTGGTTGAATTGACATATAGTAAGAAAGTGGTAAACGTACAAGAAGTGTTTGAATAAGTCCTTGTACCATGACCCATACCGTTTGATAATGACCGTTAAAATAACCAACCATACTAAATAATATTGCTGTTACAATTGTTTCTATAGCAAATCCTTTTAAATAAGCATAACCTTGTAAAATAACGGCTTTTTCTGTTGTAAAAATACTTGTAAGTAAATCTCCTTTAAATAAAACTAAGACAAAGACAACAACACCAATTATTAAGCCAATACCCATTCCTGTAAACATTGCATGTTTTGCTCTTTTTTCATCACCAGCACCCACATTTTGGGCAACAAAAGAAGCCATTGATTGCATTAATGAACTTGGTACTAACATGGCAAAGTTAACGATTTTACAAGCAACACCATAACCGGATGATGCTTCTAATCCTAAACGGTTAATAAAAGCACATAAAGCTAAAAATGAAATTTGTGTTAAACATTCTTGAAGTGCTAATGGTAACCCAATTTTTAAAGCTCGAACACAATGTGGATTGATTTCAAAATCATGCTTTGTAATTTCAAATGGTAATTTTCTTTTAAATAATAACATTAAAGCAAACACAACACTGATTGCTTGGGCAAAGACAGTGGCCATGGCGGCTCCTGCTGCATCTAAGTGTAATCCTGCAACAAGAACTAAATCACCAATAATATTAATAACACAGGCAACTGCCACAAATAAAAGAGGTGATTTACTATCTCCTAACCCTCTAAAGATTGCTGATAATAGATTATAAGCAACAATAAAGAAAATACCTGCCCCACAAATTCTCACATAAGTAGCAGTTAAACCAAGTGCTTCTTGAGGTGCTTGCATCAAAGTTGAAATTGGTGATGCTAACGTAATCATAACTACAAATATGATTGCAGAAATAATTGCAAAAACTACCGTTGCTCCTCCTATTAAAGCACCAATCGAATTCATTTTCTTTTCACCAATATATCTTGCAATTAAAACTGTAATTCCCATCGCAAATTGTGTTACCACAAATGTTATCAAGTTTAAAACTTGACTTCCTGTAGAAACTGCTGAAAGTCCTGCTGTTGTTCCAAATCTTCCAACAACAAGTAAATCAACCGCTCCATAGGCCGCTTGTAAAATAAGCGCTCCTAAAACGGGAATCATAAATAATGATAATTTTTTTAAAATACTTCCCTGCGTAAAATCTGATTTAGAGTGATCCATTATTTTTCTCTCCCTTCACACATAACTTCATAAAACTTTTCAATAGTTTGAATCATACAATCTGCTTCATCGTTAGAAACATGATTCAAACACAAGGCTAATTTTTGAAAATAATCTTTATTGTATTTTTCAAAAATCATTTTTCCTTCTTTTGTAACGGTTACATAAGTGACACGTCCATCATGTTTAGCTGTTTCTTTTTTTAAATATCCTTTTTCTTCCATTGCATGAATTGTACGTGTAACTCCCGGACGAGGAAGATTTAAAACTTCACTCACATCTGAAACCTTCACTTTTTGATTTTTTTCTTCAAGTTCGATAATCGTTTCTAAATAACGTACATAGGATGGTAAAACTCCTTCAGGAAGTTTAGGCAACATATCTAAAATCCTTTTAGCCATGTAACAGCTATCTAACATTTCTTTTACTTTTTCACTTTTCATTAATCTCTCCTATTAATTACCGATGGTAATTATCATTGGTAATTATATAATTATAAAAAAGATTGTCAAGAAAAAAGATACTAACAAATTGTCAATATCTTTTAATCGTTATACTCTATAGCAAACCCAAATAACATCACTTTTAAATCTTCATCTAAAATAGAAGTATTAGTAGCTGGACCAGCAATAAAATCCATGTGTTCTACACGAAATTCTTAATATAAAATTTCACAAATTGCTTTTAACTTACCTTCCTTATAAACATCTTCTAAAACTTTACAAGCAATTTTATTTCCTTCTAGATAACGATCATTGCTTGGATTGACTTTCTCCTAAGGTTAAGCTCTATGAATAATCATCCTATCTAAATAACCAAGTCCCGTTGTTTCAATGGTTTGAACTATACTTTCTTTGGTTACTTGACATGTTTACGGATATCTTTGTCTATACCTTTTTCATTACCATATGATTGTCCTATATCAAAATGATGATAACCTAACTTTATATTTTAATTTCAATGTGAATAAAATGTGCATAATGTGCACAACTTGTGAAAATCTATTTTATTATATGTGCCGTAATAATGGTATAGCTTGAAGCATTAATTGTTATTTTTATAGCACCATTTTCAATATACCAATTTTTCCCTTTACGGTATATCAAACTCTTTTTATCTAAAACTTTATTCTTACAAAATTCTACAACATCTTCTTCAATTCCTAAATTTCTTTTAATTCTTGATATAACTAAATGTGTTGTATGAATTTTATAAATATTCATTAATAATTCATTCTTATCCATCTTGATGACTTGTCCTTTTTAAAATAGGCCATTAACATACCTAAACTTAAATAATGATCTTTTGATATTTGTTTCTTTGTATTCATTAAAATAACAATGACAACAATTAATAAAAATTCTTTCATACACTCACCCTATCTTTTGTTTTCTTTTATTAATCATTAAGGTAATCAAAACAAAGCTTAAGGTAAATCCTAAAACAATAATACCATTAATAATTATTGGTTGTAATGTTTCTAATTTAAAATATTCTAATGTTTTAATAAGTTCATTATTTTGTACAAAATAATACGTTGGTAAAATATGAGCAATTTTTAAAACATAACTTGGCATAAATGATATTGGCACAAAGCATCCACAAAGAAACGATGTTCCTAAAGCAACAACATTGACAATACCTCCAATAGCTTGCTTATTATGGGTAATAGTTCCAATTAAGAATCCTACGGCCAAACTACATATTGAAAAAACAAATGAATTTAAAATATAAGCAATCCCATTCCCACTTAACATAATTTCTTTAAATAAGATAAAACTAATAATCATATAGGCTAACCATACAATAAAAGAAGCAAGACCTAAGGAAGCAAAAACAATCCAATTATATTTACGATATGAAAAACTGCTCGTAATTGTTCTTTTTCGTACACCCTCTTGATTTAAACTTGCAAGAATCATTGTCATACAGTAAACTCCCCCAGCAAGTAAGGCATAGTTTAAGAAATTAAAATAAACATTTACTTGATTCAATTTAGAAATATCTAAGGATGTGTTGAGTTTTACTTTTGTTTTTTGGTTAATCACTTGTTTGACTTTTTGATTTAAAGCTTTACCTTGATAATGCTCTTTATAAAGATTTACTGTCTTTATATATTTTTCAATTAACATTTGGGTAAAAGATGCATTTTCATTACCATTTGATTTATATTCAATCGTTGGATTTTTATCATTTACAAGATCATCACCAAAGTTTTCAGGAATATACACAACATAACTTACATCACGATAAAATAAGGCATCGTCTACTTTTTCTTGATCATTGATGTCGATATCTTTTAATGTCGCTTGTTCTTTTAAATACGAAACAAATCCTTTGGTTATTTCATTGTTTTGATCCTTATTTACAATCAAAATATCTGGTTTTGTTGCCTCATAATGATTCATATTACCAGAAGTTGTATTAAATAATGTAATTGCAAGTAAGATCACTGTATAAAGAATTAAGTTTCCTTTTAATTTATTTAAGATTTTAAAAACGGTACTAAATATAATCATATTGTTCCCTCCTTAAAGTCCTAAAAGAAATAAATAAACATACAATAATAAATACTCCTAAACAACAAATATCTCTGATATATCGATTAAATGTATTGTAATAATATAAAGCATAAAAACCATCAGTAATCAAATTATTAGGATTGATAAGATTAACAATAGGTATATTTTTATCAATAACATATTTTAAAGTAACACCCATCATTCCAGACAGAACCGAGAAAAACATAGAAATCGCAATATTAATTCCTGTTTTTGCTTGTTCAGAAACTCTAAAAACAGAAGCAATAAATATTCCCATCGAAATACCTGCTAAATCACCAACTAAAGAAAGAATGATTATATAAAGCCATTGACTACCAAATTCAACATTTAAACTAAAATTTAAAAAGATTAAAAGGATTGCTAAACCAACAAGGCTTACTAAATAAGAACCCAGTGCTGAAGATAAGACAAGTATTCCTTTTTTATTTGGTGAAACAGAAACTCTTTTCCCTTTAGCGGACATATTCGCCAATTGATTATTAATAGCTGTTAAACCTAACATTCCACCATACATACAGGCCATGGCAATTAATGTATAATATTCAATTTGCATATAACTTAAATGACTACTTGATGTGTCTTTTAAAGATACTTCTTGGTTATTGAGCTTTTGAAGAATATCATGTACAATTTGTTGAACATTAAAATTATAGTTTCCTTGCTGTATTTCATCTTCAATTTGTTTCTTTGTTAAATCTTCTATCATCCTCTTATTTTGTTTAATTTCATCCATAACAAATTGCAAGATTGTTTGTTCCATACCATTTTCTTTAATCACAATTTGTGGTTCTTGTTTATTAAAGAGAACATATCCTTCTATTTCATTATCTTCTAAAAGCTGTTTAGCCTCTTTTTTATTTACAAAATGAATATGAAATAACTGATCCTTATTTTTTTTATTAGAAAGCTCTTTAAAGGTTTCTTGATAAATTGTTTGGTTTTGATATTCCTTATTGTCAATAACTGCAATATCAAAAACTTGTAAAGCTTCGTCTTTTTCAATATTTTCAAAAGCCATGTGAAAGAAAACACCTAAAATAATAGGAAAAACAAACATCCAAAAAATAAGAACTTTATTTTTAAAAAGTATTTTAACTGTATACTTTAGATTATGAATAAACATCAATCCCTCAATTCCTTTCCTGTTAATTTTAGGAAAACGTCATTAAGAGTTGGACCTACACGTTCAATCTTTTCCTCAATATTTGCTTCTTTCTTTAATTCATCACTTGTTCCTTGAGCAATGATCTTTCCTTTATCTAAAATAATAATACGATCACAAAGTATTTCTACTTCTTCCATATAATGTGTTGTATAAACAATTGTAGCCCCTTGATCTCTTAATTTTTTTATACCATCTAAAATATGATTACGGCTTTGTGGATCAACTGCAACAGTTGGTTCATCTAAAAAGATCAGTTTAGGCTTATGAGCAATACCACAGGCAATGTTCAATCTTCGAAGTAAACCTCCGGAAAGTTGTTTAGGTAAGAACTTTTTAAAATCATTTAATCCTACTAAGTTAATTGCATCGTCAACATATTGTTTTCTTTGTTTTTTATCTCGAATATATAAACCACAAAAATAATTGATATTATCATAAACATTCAATTCATCAAAAACAGCAACTTCTTGAAAAATAACCCCTATTTTTGCTTTTAAATCATAAGAATCAGGTTTCATTTCTTTACCAAAAACCTTAATAAATCCTTCTTGATATTTAAGTAATGATAAAATAGAGTTAATAGTTGTACTTTTTCCACAACCATTAGGTCCTAATAATCCTAAAATTTCTCCTTGATAAACATTAAAGGATAAATCATCAATTGCTTTTAAATTTTTATACTCTTTTGTAAGATGTGAAACCTCTATTACTTTTTCCATCATTCTTTTCCTTCCCTATTCTTTATAGCAAGTTGTACCAAAATTTCTTCTTTTACATTTCCTTTTTTTACTTCATAAAGAAGCATTGAAACATATTGATCCTTCAACAAATCTACAATTTCTTCATCATTAAATTCAACAGTTTGATGTGCTACTAAACTCGCAATCCCATTAACATACAACCACATTCTTAAATGAAATTGTTTAGCATTTTCATTTGACATACCCGTTTGTTTAGAAATCGTTTCAAATATTTTATTGGTAGAATGAAACAAATTAATAAAATCAAAAGCTTCTTCATTCATATCATTATTAAACATAAGCTTAAATAATTCTGGTTCTTCTTTGGCAAAGCGAATATAGTTGATTCCAATATCTCTGTATTCTAATTGACCTGTTTCACTTTTCAAAACTTCACGATCAAAAATCTTTACAATTTCATCAATCACATCTTTTTTTAAATCATCCATATTTTCATAAATATAAAAAAGTGGTTGTGTTGAACAGCCTAATTTCTTTGCAAGCTTTCTGGCATTTAAAGCATTTAGTCCTTCATGGCTAATAATTGAAATACTTGCTTTTAAAATATCTTCTTTTTGTATTTTTCTTTTTGCCGGCATAAAAGCCTCCTTTCTATAACTCACGTTATATATAACTCTTGTTATAATTATAACAATATCTTCTTATCATTGTAAAGAAAAAAGGATATTTCAAAATATCCTAACTATTTAAGTAAGCTGCTTTTAATAAATTTTGTACAACTTCATTTTCACTTTTATATAATTGTTGTATTGTTCCTTTTTCTATGATTTTTCCATTATTTAAAACAAGAACTTGATGACAAAACTCATGAACCAATGAAAGATCATGACTAATGAAAAGAATAGAGATATGATTCTTTTCAACAAACTTTTTTAAGAGTTCAATAATTTCTCTTTGTACAACATGATCTAAGCTGCTGGTAATTTCATCACAAATAAGTAATCGTGGGTGAATAATCAAAGCTCGCGCAATAGCTATTCTTTGTAATTGTCCCCCACTTAGTTCATGGGGATATTTTTCTAAACAACTTTCATCCATTCCTACTTGTTTTAAGATTTTTTTTATACAATCTAAAGCTTCATTTTTATGAAGATGATAAAAATAATGATAAGGTTCATACAAAAAAACTCTGATTTTCATTCTTGGTGAAAAACTTTCAATTGAATTTTGAAGAATAAGTTGTATATCTTTACGTCCCTTTTTAAAATCAACTGGTTTTCCTTGATATAATAAAGAACCTGAAGAGGGTTTTTCAATACCTGAAACAAGTCTTGCAAGGGTACTTTTTCCACACCCACTAACACCAATAACACCAACAACCTCACCTTCATTGATACTAAAATCAAGATGATCTAAAACAGTCTTATCGTATTTCTTTGTAAGATTTTTAGCTTCAAATAGGCGCATTATTCTTTTCCTTTCGTAATAGTGACTTTGTATAGGGATGCTTAGGCGCATTAAAAATAGTCTCTACATTCCCTTTTTCTACAATCATCCCTTCTTTAATGACAACAATTTGATCTGCAATATAACGTGCCACTTGAATGTTATGTGTTACAAACACAAAGGTTGTTTGTTTTTTTAGATTTAAAAGATAATCTAAAATTTGTTTTTGAATAACGACATCTAAACTGCTTGTCGGTTCATCCGCTAAAACAAGCGAAGGTTGTAAACACAACACTAATGCAATCATCACTCTTTGAGCCATTCCTCCTGATAATTCAAAAGGATACTTGTTTAAAATAGTTTCTTCTAACCCCATTTGTTTTAAATAATGAATAGCTATTTTACGTGATTGTTTTTTTGAATATTTAAAATGTGTATGCAAACTTTCATAGAAGTGTTCTTCAATATTTTGATAATCATCAAAATAAGTGAGAGGATTTTGAAAAATCACGCCTATTTTCTTTCCCCTATAACCATCTAAATTCTTTTTTAATAAATTATCTTCTTTAAATAAAATTTTTCCCTCTGTAATTTTTGCATCATCACTTAACAATCCTATTGTTGCTTTAAGTAATGTTGATTTTCCACTACCACTTTGACCGACAATAACCGTAATTTGATTTCTAGGAATTATTAAATCTATATGATGTAAAATCTCTTGTTCATTGTAAGTCAATGTTAAATTTTGATAATTTAATATACTCATTTAAGATCAATATCCTTTGTAATCATATAATAGTCAACCGGATGACAAATAGCTCCTTTGACCTTAGAAGAAGTAACCGTATTTAAAGGAACATAAGAAACATAAATATTGGCAGCATCATCTAAAATCATTTCACTTGCCTGAATAGCAAGTTGTTGTCTTTGTTTTAAATCATAAATTGTGGAAAATTGTTGAATCAAATTGTCAAGGTTTACGTTTTTATAACGCCCTGTATTACTTGAACCCGTTGATAAATAACGTTGCTGAATAAAGGTTTCTGGATCGCCTGTAGGTGCACTTGAATCATTAGCTGAACATAGATCAAAAGTTCCTGCTGCTTTAATATCATTCGCATTTTCAACTTGATTAAGTTTGATTTTAATACCTATTTTTTTAGCTTCGCTTTGCATAGATTGCGCAATAATATTTGCATCTGCCGATCCATGATCCGCACTTTCATAATAATTTAAAATAATTTCTTGTCCATCCTTTTCTCTAATACCATCCTTATTGGTATCAACATAACCTGCTTCATCTAAAAGACGATTGGCTTCTTTTAAATCAAGGCTATAGCCATTAGAAACATTTCCATAGGGTAAAGCACTTGAATAAAGCCCAGTTGCTTCTTTTCCTCCAATCAATTTAACAATACTTTTACGATCTACACTATAAGATAAAGCTTTTCTAATCGTTAAATCACTTAAAAATGTTGTTTCATTATTCATATAAATGACATTTGTACGTGGCCCTAAAACTTCTAAAACCTGATAATCTTTATTATTTCTAAATAATTTTAAACTTGAATAATCAATCGTATTTGCAAGATCAACTTCACCCGATTGTAACGCTAAAACACGTGCATCAGAATCTGCCACTTGACTAAAATGAACATGGTCAAGTTTTGCTTTACCATCGTAATATTTTTTATTTTTACTTGTATCAATTGTTTTTTCTGAAACAAAATCATCCACTACAAAAGGTCCAGTACAAAGAGGGTGTTTAGCAATATCTTCTTCACTTTGACTTGCATCATAAATAGTAAAAAGTGGTTCACAAAGATTATTTAAGATTGCTCCACTTGATTTATTTAAATAAAGATAAACATCTTGTTTGTCAGCTTCAACATGATTTAAATCAAAATAATCGATTGCTCTTGTGTTTTTTTCAAAAGCTCTTTCTAAACATGCCTTTACATTTTCTCCTGTAACTTTGTTACCATTTGAAAAAGTGATATGATCTTTTAAAGTCAATTTCCAAGTTGTATCATCAATTTGTTCATAGGATTTTGCCAGACTTGGTTCCACCTCATATTTTTCATTAAGTTTTAACAATGTTTCTCCTACCCCAATACGACTTAAAACCCATCCATCATAATTATTTGTTGGATCTAAAGACGTTGAAATCCAAAACATGGCAGCATTAAGTGTTTTACTTGATTCATTTTTGTTTGAATTAGAACATCCACATAAAGTTGTTAACATAAATAAACAAAGCAATAATTTTATTTTTTTCATAATTTTTCCTCATAATGTTTAGGATCCAAATAATCCCTTATATCTTCTGATAATAAATTAAAAATAAGCACACAAATAAATAAAACAAGTCCTGGAAAAAACATCATCCATGGAGCCACTTGCATAAATTGTTTACTTTCATAAAGCATCGCTCCCCATTCTGGTTGCGGTGGTTGACTGGCAAGTCCTAAAAAGCTTAAACCTGCAAGTGAAATCATCATATTTCCAATATCTAAAAAAGCTGTTACAAGTATTTGTGATAAAATATTTGGTAATAAATAACGAATGATTCTTTGAAGTGGTGGGACACCCGACATTTTAGATATCACTAAATAACTCTTTTTCTTTTCTTGTTTAACAAGAGCAAGAGTCAATCTTGCATATTTTGTCCACCAAATAAGTGCTAAAGCAAACACTGTATTAAAAAGGCCAGCTCCAACTATTCCTACTATTGTAATGGTAAAAATAGTATCAGGAAAAGCAAGTAAACCATTAATTATATTATTAAAAAAAGATTCTGCTTTATCATTAGACAATCCTGCAATTAAGCCAATAATCATTCCAATAAAAACAATTAAAAATAACAACAAAAAAGTCAAACCAAAAGAAGTTTTAGCTCCACAAAGAATACGACTCAATACATCTCTTCCTAATTTATCTGTACCAAAAATATGTAATAAACCTGGTGGTTGTAAGGAAAAATCATAATTGACTTTTAAAGGATCATAAGGCGCTAAAAAAGAACCAAATAGAGCAATAAGTAATAACAAAACAGCAAGACCAATTTCAATTTTTAACTTTCTTTTCATTGAAACGCCTCCTTAATCGTGGATTTAATACTTGTTGAAAAATATCAACAAATAGATTAACAAAAACATAGATCAATGCCATATAAATTGCATAAGCTTGAATAATTGGATAATCACGATAACGAATAGCTTCTACAACCATGTTACCTAAACCTTGATATGAAAAAATCGTTTCAATAATTGCTGTTCCACCAAGTAAATGTCCAATAGAAAGACCTAATAAAGAAGAAAGTGTCGTAAAAACATGAGGTAAAACATGTTTTAGTAAAATTTCTGATTGTTTCATTCCTCGTGCTTTGAGTCCAATAACATAATCTTGATTTAATTGTTCTAAAATAGCATTTTGAATCATTCTTGTATAAGAACAAATCAGCGGAAAACTTAAACAACAAACAGGTAAAACAAGACCTTTTAAACTACTTCCACTAATAACAGGAAACAATTGAATCTTTACTGAAAAAAGCAGAATTAAAAGAAGTGCTAACCAAAAATTAGGTAAAGATAAACCTAAAAAAGCGATATTTTTTAAAATAGAATTAATCAAACTATGACGATGAGTAGCACTATAAATTCCTAAAGGAATCGAAAAAGCTAAAACAACAACAAATGAAAATATCGCTAATTTTAAAGTATTTGGTAACTTTGATAACATTTGTTGATTCACATCTTGTCCATAATGATAAGAATAACCTAAATCACCATGAACAAAATCATTCAACCAGTCAACATAGCGAACAACAATATTTTTATCGAGACCCATTTCATGTCGTGTTTCATTTAAAACTTCCTCGCTAGGTGTAATTCCTTTAGATAAATAATACATTTCAGCACTATCACTTGGTGCCAAATCTGTCATAATAAAGGTAACAAGTGTCACCAAGAAAAGAACTGAAAATAATGATAAAATTCTTTTCATTATTTAATCGCATGTATTAAGAATTGACGAATCAATTCTTTTCCTTCCTTTGTTTTTTCTTTTGAAAGTATTTCACTTCCAATTTGTTGAAAACCGATTTCTTTTAGAATTTCTATATCATATTGAGGTCGTAAAACATAAGATAACTTTAATTCTTTAGCAATATTATCAATAATAGAAACATCAATACCTTCCATATGTTGATGATCACTATGACCAGCTCTATTATAATCTTGATCTTGATAATGATAATAATGATTGCCATCAATATTTAAAAGATGTCCTTGTTTTTTTAAAACTCTAACCATCTCTTGATAGGCTTGTACAGGCTTTTCTAAATTCCATGTTACATTACGTGTGATAATCAAATCAAAAATTTCATCTTGAAAAGCTAAATCTTGAACATCCATCTTCTGAAACTCAACATTTGCCTTAAACTTGCGTGCATTGTTTCTAGCCTCTTCTAACATCTTATCACTATAATCAATGCCAATAACTTGGCATCCTAAATTTGTAAGCATAACAGAAAAAAATCCTGGGCCACACCCTAAATCTAACACTTTCATTCCTTTATTTATTTTTAGATAACGATTTATTAATTCTATCCATTTTTCTTGATCATGTAAAAGTTCTTCTTGGTTATCCAAAGAATAACCAAAAGAACGTTGATTCCAATAATCTTCAATTTTATTTAACTGACTTGTCATAAATTCTCCTTTATTTAACAAGATGATATATTTCTTGTAAAGAACATTGATGTTTTAACGCTAATTTTTTAGCACTTTCATATTCTGGATAACATCTTTTTTCACCATCAATTTCTACTTCTTTTACTTGAAGTTTTCCAAGAGGTGTTTCAATTTCTTTAATTTGTCTTTTTAAAACAGTTCTTTGTTCCTTACGATAACGAATACCAATAGTTGTTGTTTGCGTAAAAATCACTTTTTGTAAAAGATCCATCTTTTCTCCATTACAAACGACTGTCAAGCGATAAGCTGGTCTATTTTTTTTCATAAAAATAGACGTAAAGAAAACATCTAATGCACCTTTATCTAAAAGCTGTTCCATTACAAAACCAAGCATTTCTCCACTACAATCATCAATATTCGTTTCCATGACTATAATTTCGTTTTTTTTTTAATTTCTCCAAAAGAAACTTTTAAAACATTTGGGATCACTAAATCTTTTGTACCTGTTCCCCACCCTACTTTTTGAACATTCATTGCAGGCATTGCGGTAAATTCACTCGCAATTTCTGCAATAATTGCGGCACCTGTTGGTGTTACAAGTTCTGTATCTACATCAATTTGTCGTGTGATAGCATTACTTGCTGCAAAGATTTCAGACGTTGCAGGTACAGGAACAGAAATCACTCCATGAGCACATTCAATAAATCCATATCCATCATTAACGACACTACTATAAATAACATCTGGATTGATTTTACATAATAAAATCGCTGTTCCTATAATATCAACAATAGAGTCAATTGCTCCTACTTCATGAAAATGAACATTTTCTAAACTTTCATTATGAACTTTACTTTCAGCTTTAGCAACTCTTAAAAAGATACGTTTAGCAAGATCTTTCGCTTTTTCATCAATTTCACTTTCATCAATAATTTTATTAACATCGAATAAATTACGATGTTCATGGTGATGAACGTGTTCATGGTGTAAATGTTCATGTTCATGCTCATGATGATGTTCGTGTTTTAAATGAACATCAACATAAGTTCCTGTAATACCATTTTTCTTTTCTTTAGAAATATGGATATGATACCCATCTACATGTAATTTTTTTAATTCATTAACTAAATAATGAGGATCATCAATCAATTCAGATAACGCTCCTAAAGTCATATTTCCACTGATTCCACTACTACAATCAAAATATAATACTTTCACTATTTCTTTCCTCCTAAACAATTAATGGTATGAGCCATAAATCCTGCCCCAAATCCATTATCAATATTGACAACACTAACCCCACTAGCACAGCTATTAAGCATGGCAAGAAGAGCAGACAATCCATCAAAGTTAGCGCCATACCCAATGGATGTTGGTACGGCAATAACTGGTTTATCAACAAGTCCTCCAACAACGGAAGCGAGGGCCCCTTCCATTCCTGCACAAACAACTAAAACATTTGCCCTTTGAATAGTATCTAAACGATGAAACAAACGATGAATACCAGCAACACCCACATCACTGATGAGTTCAACTTCGTTACCTAAAAATTGAGCTGTAAGCATAGCTTCACGAGCAACCGGTAAATCTGATGTTCCAGCACAAACAACAACAATTTTTCCTTTATTGATTTCTTTTTGTTCTTCATCAATATAACAAATGTGCGATAAAGAATCATAAATCATTTGTGGAAATTCTTTTAAGATAGCTTCACTTTTTTCTTGGTCAACACGTGTAATTAAAATAGAATGAATATCATGGTCCAACATGTCTTTTACAATCCCAATGATTTGTTCCTTGGTTTTTCCAGCCCCATAGATTACTTCATTATTTCCTGTTCTCTTTTTTCGATTATAATCAATCGTTGCATAATCTAAGGGTTGTTCAATCATTTTTTGAGCTTGTTCAATTGTTAGTTCATTATTTTTAACCTTTTGTAGAATTTCTAATGTTTTCAATATCATAACCCCCACTTCTAATTCCTTCTAAATCAAGTGTTACAAATCTAAATCCAAGATTTTTAATATTTTGAATCAATTCTTTATTTTCAATTATTTTCATAAAATCTTCTGGTTCTACTTCAAGACGTGCCACATCTCCATGTACTCTTAAACGTACATGAAGCATTCCTAAATCATGTAAATATTTTTCACCTGTTTCAACAAGTTTTAATTTTTCTAAAGTAAGGTCTGTATTGTAGTCAAAACGAGAAGCCAGACAGGCATTGGATGGTTTATTATAAGTAGCAATACCAAGCTGTTTAGAATAATCTCTAATTTCTTGTTTTACTAAATTATTGTTCGCTAAAGGAGAAATAATACCTAATTCTTCACAAGCTTTTAATCCTGGTCGATACACTTTTTCATCATCTTTATTTTTCCCATCTAAAACATAAGTAAAGTCATGTTCTTTAGCAACGCCAATAACTTTTGACATAATGCTTCTTTTACAATGATAACAACGATCTTTATGATTAAAATGAAAAGCTTCTACGTCTAATGGATTGACTGATAAAACCACATGATTTGAATCTTTTAATTGTTCAAGAGCACCTTCAATATCTTCTTTTGACATCATTGCTCCTCGACATAAAACAGGTAAAACATTTTCTTTTCCTAATGTTTCAAGAGCTACATGGAATAAAAAGTTGGAATCAACACCCCCACTATAAGCAATCGCAACTTTTCCATAATTTCTTAATTCTTCTTGTAATAATTCTAATTTATTCATATAAATCCCCCTAAACTCCTCTATGACTTCTACTTAAAGGCTTCATTTAATATTGAAAAAAGTTATATTTATTATTTTACTTAAAAAAATATCGTATACATAAGCAGTTTATAGTTTCAACTATAATCGATACTTCATGTATACGATATCCTCTATTTTTCTAATCTTTCAATCATAACGACAAGGTCATCAATATATTCAGATATTGATTTAGATGCAACACCTACAACTTGAGCACTGCATTTAGAAACAGGAATAAAATATTTACGCGCTTCACTTTCTCCAATAGCATTTGCCATAGCTGGTGTAATTTCACCATACATTGAATTTGCAAAAGCAACTCCAATCGGACCAACAACAATAGAGGCATGTTTAACATTATAAACAACAGCATTTTCCCCCGTTGCAATAATATCAGCACCACCTTTTTTTAGCTGTGTTGTTGCCATACTATTGGTTCCAATACCAATGATGGTATATTCTGGATGTTTTTCTTTTAAAACTTGTATAATATTTTTTCCAATTCCGCCCCCTTGTCCATCAATAACAACAATTTCCATTTTTCCTCCTGATATATAATAAACTTCTTGTTTATTTTCGATTTCGTATCTCTATATCTTATTCATGAAAATAATCAGTAATTTCTTGCATATGTTCACTTTGTTGAACATGAAATGGACATCGTTTATCACAATGGTGACAAACAATGCAATCACTTGCTTTTAAAGCTAAATGATGATAATGATCTGCAGCAAGTTCATCTTTTAAACGAGCAAGATCATAATATTTATTAATCAAGGTAGTGTCTAACCCTTTTGAACAAGGATGACAATGTTTATAATAAACAAATTGATTACAATTTTCTAATATTGGAAATATTCTTAAAATTGAATAATCTTTTTCTACATCAGATACTTCTAAATAATGAAGAGTACGTGTTAAATCATCATTTCTAATTCCTGGCAAAACTGTTAAAATAGACAGTTTATCTAAAGCATACTGCATATATTGAGTTTCTGTCAAGGCTTAATGAAATGGTGACTCATCTTCTTCTCAAAGTTTTCCTCCACAAAAGGCTTTCATTACAGTAATACCTACGCCTTCTTTTTTTAGACAACGATATAAATCCATACGTTCATCAAATTCATCAATGGCGAAGTCTTCAAACTTCAAATCATAAGCTGAATCAATACTAAACATGTCAATATCTAAAACTTGATGAACAAGTTTTAGCGAATGTGATGATAAATCAATATGATGAATAGTTGCTTTTTTTAATCTAATATATAATCTAAAGCACCATAATAGGTTTTAAATTCGTTGTCCAACCATACTCTTCTGATGAATATTCAACACCAAAATGAATTTGTAAGTAAATTTGATTACTTCTTGACTTACTTATTCTAAAGAATCTCCCCCTAAACTAATAATATTTATTTCTTCATTTCTATGTAGCAATTTTCTATATTCCGTTATTTTTCAAAATGACCTGCAACATCTTTCAAGTATTGAATAATTGATAAATGTTGTGGGCATACTCCTTCACATTGACCACATTCAACACAATCACTTGCTTTACCAAAGGTTTTTGTTAAGTTGTTGTAGTATTCTCCTTGTGGTGTCCATCCTTTTTCTTCTACTTCTTGTAAATCTGCATTATATAATGAAAAGTATTTTGGAATGGCAATATTCATAGGACAACCATCAACGCAATAAGCACATCCTGTACATGGGACAGTAATTGTTGAATTAATGGCAGTAACTGCTTTTTTAATTAAAGCATATTCTTCTTCATTTAATGGTTTAAAATTTTCCATATAACCTAAGTTATCTTCTAATTGTTCCATATTAGACATACCACTTAAAACCATCATAACGTTTTCTTGACTTGCTGCAAAACGAATAGCCCAAGAAGGAATTGACATATCCGGATGATATTCTTTAAACATCTTTTCAACTTTTTCTGGTACTTTCGCAAGTGTTCCACCTTTTACAGGTTCCATAACGATAACAGGTTTATGATGTTTTGTAGCTACTTCATAACATTTTCTTGATTGAACACCAACACTGTCCCAATCAAGATAGTTGATTTGTAATTGTACAAATTCAAATTCTGGGTGTTCTGTTAGAACTTGATCAAGCAATTCAGGACCATCATGATAAGAAAAACCAATAGTTTTAACTAAACCTTTTGCTTTTTTATCTTGTATCCAGTTAAAGCAATCTAATTCATTATAAACTTCAATACTATGTGTATTAATATCATGTAATAAATAATAATCAAAATATTCTACACCTGTTTTTGAAAGTTGTTCATTAAAGATATGATCACGATCTTCTTTTGTTTTAATAAAACCTGAATGTAATTTTGTTGCAAGTGTATAAGCATCTCTTGGGTAACGTGATACAAGTGCTTCTTTTGCTGCATTTTCACTTGCAAATCCACAATACATCCATGCAGTATCAAAATATGTAAAACCTTTTTCGATAAATGTGTCAACCATCTTTTTTGTTTGTTCAATATCGATTTTTGAAACATCGTTTGGATCTAATGATGGTAAACGCATTAAACCAAAACCTAATTTCTTTTGACTCATTTCCTTTTTCCTCCTATTTATTTTCCTTAAATTAGCCTTCAAGTAAGTATTCTTACCTTTTATTATTTTATCATTCTTGTATAATTGAGGCAAATGCCTCTTTTAAATAGCACACTATGTCTTTTAAGCATGGAACAGATTAATCATCTATTTCAATAAGTTCATATTCTCTTGAACCATATCCAAGTGCTGAGGCTGCTTCAATGGTATGAATACCATGACGAGATTCAATTCTTTCAATTAAATGGTCTCTTCCCTTATCATTAGCATAAACTAAATCAATACATGCTTGATCAATAGCGATTGGATCCGTTGAAATTAAAATACCAATATCATCCATACATGGATCTTCTGCCACTGCACAACAATCGCAATCAACAGACATATTTTTCATAACATTGATATAAACAATGTTTCCTTTAAAATATTCATGAACTGACTTAGCTGCATCCGCCATTGATTCTAAAAACAAATCATGATCAGCTGTCCAAATCTTTTCAGGTTCTCCTGCCCCATGAATATAAGCTTTTCCATAAGATGAGGCACAACCAATTGAAAGTTGTTTTAAAGCGCCCCATAACCACCCATTGGATGTCCTTTAAAATGAGATAAAACAATCATTCCATCATAGTTTTTCATATCTTTTCCAACATAGTTTTTTTGAATCACTTTTCCTTCAGGAATATCTAGAATCATATCAGGACCTTCAGCATCCATTAAATCTACTTCAAAATATTTAGACCATCCATGTTTTTCAATTGTTTTTAAATGTTTTTCAGTTGTATTTCTAGATCCTTCATAAGCTGTATTACACTCCACAACTGTTCCATTTAACTTATCAATAATTGCTCTCCAAAAATCAGGTTTTAAAAAGTTTTGATTTCCTTCTTCCCCTGAATGAAGTTTAACAGCAATCTTTCCTATTAATTTTTTTCCTAATACTTCATACATTTCTAAAACCTTTTCAGGTGTTATTATTCTTGTAAAATAAACTTTTGATTTCATAAGTAATCCTCCTTTCAAACAAACTATAAACCTAAAGTTGAGTTTAGAGTCAAGAGGATTTTTAATATTTTTTAAAGTTTTCGTTCTCTTAAAATACCATGATAATTTCTATCAACACATGTCCCTTTTTCTACAAAACCAAGCATTGAATAATAATCTTCCAAAGTTTCATTTCCGCGTAAAGAATCTAATCTTAAATATTCTTTTCCTTTTTCTTTAGTGAAACTTTCTAAATAAGAAAAGAATAATTTTCCTGTTCCTTTTTGATAAGGATTAGAAGCCAAATTATGAATATAATACGCATTTGCTTGATCTTTCCAACGCGCATCTTCTTCTAATAAAACAGCTCCACATACAAGTTGATTCGTTTCTTGATCAATCAATCCATAGAGATGTCCTTTTTGCTTTCTTTTTCATAATATTCTAATGGATAAATAATTTCATAATCCCCTTTTTTCCATTGTTGTATCCTTTTTTGTTCGAACCAATCTATTCTTTCAAGAATGAGTTGAAACATTGCTTTTGCATCTTGTTTATCCAATTGTTTAAACATGTAGTTTTTCATCTTATTTACTCCTTATAATTTTTATTATTTTATCCTAATATTTCTTTTAAAACAATGTCTATTTATAAGTAAAACTTATAAAAATGATTAGAAAGAGATATTATTTATCTTAATATTTTCTTTATTATTTTTTATAAAGGAAAAAGGCAATATAAATACATATTTTAATGAAGTAAAGAAAAATTTTGTCTTTGGTTGTATACTAGATAAAGAAATAACAGTTACGGAAACACTTTGTGTTTAGGAGTTTATACAATGAATTAGTGAGATTTGTTAAAATGTATGGTACTCCTCTATTCAAGATGATGATGAAGAAATGATGATTTGGGTTTTAGAAATGATACTTGCAATGAGAACGAAAGAGAAAAGTAAAGTGTTCCCACTAAAATGATAAGCATAAATACCAATTTATTTGATAGCCACTTTAGAACGCCGAATACTTGTAAGCCACATAAAATCCAAATGACCTAAAAACGAACTTGTAAGCAACTTGAAATTTTAATGAGTAATTCTTTAAAATTATCAAAAAAAAATGAAATTTTTCATGAGATTCAGCAGAAATACCGATTTTTCATAAAAAATGACCTCAAAAATGAGTACAACACAAAATAATAGATAACAATATTGTTCTCAAAACATTCTCAGCGAAAAAAAGTGCCTGTAAATAGGCACTTTTAAGCGATTTGGATTATTCAAACTCAATTGTTCCTGGAGGTTTACTTGTAATATCATACATTACTCTGTTTACCCCACGAACTTCGTTTATAATACGTGACATAACTTTATTTAATACTTCATAAGGAATTTCTGCAGCTTCTGCTGTCATGAAATCGATAGTATTAACCGCACGTAAGGCGATTGCATAATCATAAGTTCTTTCATCACCCATAACTCCTACAGAACGCATGTTTGTAAGAGCAGCAAAGTATTGACCGATTGAACGATCTAATCCTGCATTAGCGATTTCTTCTCTATAGATCGCATCTGCATCTTGCACGATTTTTACTTTTTCAGCATTGACTTCACCAATAATACGAATACCAAGACCTGGTCCTGGGAATGGTTGCCTAAATACTAAGTATTCAGGAATTCCTAATTCTAAACCAACTTTACGTACTTCATCTTTGAATAAATCACGTAATGGTTCAATAATTTCTTTAAAATCAACATGATCTGGCAATCCACCAACATTATGATGTGATTTGATAACCGCAGATTCTCCACCAAGACCACTTTCAACAACATCTGGATAAATTGTTCCTTGTACTAAGAAATCAACTGCTCCAATTTTCTTTGCTTCTTCTTCAAAAACACGAATAAATTCTTCACCAATGATTTTACGTTTAGCTTCTGGTTCAGTAACACCTTTTAACTTTTCATAATATCTTTCTTGTGCATTTACTCTAATGAAATTTAATTCATAATTTCCATCAGGTCCAAAGACAGCTTCTACTTCATCCCCTTCGTTTTTACGAAGTAAACCATGATCTACAAAGACACAAGTTAATTGATTACCAATAGCTTTAGAAAGTAAAACGGCTGCAACAGATGAGTCAACACCACCTGATAAAGCACACAATACTTTACCATCACCAACTTTTTCTTTGATAGCTTTGATTTGTTCTTCAACGAAAGAATCCATGCGCCAATCACCAGCACAGTTACATACATCTAAAACAAAGTTAGAAAGCATTGTTTTACCATATTCACTATGTAAAACTTCTGGATGGAACTGAATCGCATATAAATCTTTTTCTTTATCTTCACAAGATGCTACTGGACAATCTTTTGTATGTGTTGTAATTTCAAAACCAGGTGCAATTTTTGAAATATAATCAAAATGTGACATCCAAACTGTAGATGTTTCAGGAACACCTTTTAAAATTTTAGATTGTGGTTGATCAACTAATAAAATTGATTTACCATATTCTCTTACATCTGCTCTTTCAACTTTTCCACCTAAAACATGTTGCATTAATTGAGCACCATAACATAAACCTAATACAGGAATACCTAATTCAAATAATTCTTTAGAATAAGTTGGTGAATCTTCTAAATAACAACTATTTGGTCCACCTGTTAAAATGATTCCTTTAGGATTCATTTCTTTAATTTTTTCTAAAGGTGTTTTATAAGAATAGATTTCACAATAAACATTGCATTCACGAACACGACGAGCAACTAATTGATTATATTGCCCACCGAAATCCATGACAATGACTAATTCTCTTTTCATGAAAGACCTCCTTTATTAAAATTTAATATCTTTTAAAACAACTGTTTGTTCTCTATCTGGTCCAACACTGAACATTCTTACTGGACAATGAACAAGTTCTTCGATTTTACGAATATAATTTTGACAATTTACTGGTAATTCTTCAAAAGATTTTACATGTGTAATATCTTCTTTCCATCCTGGTAATTCTTCATAAACAGGTTCACATCTTTCAATATCTTTAACAGTTGCAGGTAAACCATAAATTTCTTTACCATCTAATTTATAAGCTTTACAGATTTTGATTGTATCAAATCCACTCATAACATCTAATAACATTAATGAAATACCTGTTAAAGAAGACATTCTTCTTGATTGATTAACAACTACTGCATCAAACCAACCAGTTCTTCTTGGACGTTCAGTTACAGTACCATATTCATGTCCTCTTTCTCTAATTAAATCACCTGTTGCATCATTTAATTCAGTTGGGAATGGTCCTGATCCAACACGAGTTGTATAAGCTTTAATAATTCCAATTGCTTCTTTGATATATAAAGGTCCAATACCAGCCCCTTCAGATACCCCATTAGCTCCTGGATGTGATGATGTAACAAATGGATAAGTACCATAATCAATATCTAACATTGCTCCTTGAGCTCCTTCAAATAAGACTTTTTTATCTTCACGTAAATATTGATCTAATAACATACCTGTATCACAAACTAAAGGCTTAATAATTTTAGCGTATTCTTTATATTCTTCAAAAATACCTTCTACTGTAAACATATCTTTTAATTCAGGATATTCTGCCACTTTCATTGGGAAAGTTTCTTTTAATCTTTCTAAGAATAATTCTTCATCAATGAATTCTCCCATTCGAATACCAATACGACTATATTTGTCTACATAAGCAGGTCCAATACCTCTTTTTGTAGTTCCAATACTTTTATCACCTTTTCTCTTTTCTTGCAATTCATCAATTTCAAGATGATAAGGTAAAATCACATGACAACGATCTGAAATTCTAATTTTGCTTGTATCAATACCACCATCATTTAAATATTTTACTTCTTCTAAAAATGCTTTAGGGTTAACAACCATCCCATTTCCCATGATTACTTCATGCCCAGAGAAAATACCTGATGGTATTAATTTTAAAGCAAATTTCTTACCACCATAAACAATGGTATGACCTGCATTATTTCCTCCAGCATAACGACATACAACATCTGCTTTTTGTGCAAGATAATCGGTAACTTTTCCTTTACCTTCATCTCCCCACATACTTCCTACAACAACTACACCAGCCATAATTCATTTCCACCTTTCTATCATTGGCTTTTTCATACATTTTTATTATATGCTATATTTTAATATAAGTAAAATTAATATATAATATATTTGATATAAGGAGTACTAATATGATAAAACTAGAACAATATAAGATATTTAACGAAGCGGCTTCTACCCTTTCTTTTTCAAAAGCAGCCAAAAATCTTTTCATTTCTCAATCCGCTGTTTCTCAAACAATCCATGCTTTAGAAAAAGAACTCAATACTCAACTCTTCATTCGTTTAAACAAAGGCGTTACTCTTACTAAAGAAGGGATGCTCCTTCATAAAAACATTACTGAAGCCCTTGCTTTAATTACCAGTGTTGAAAATGAACTTTCTCATTATAATGAATTACTTTCAGGACAGTTAAATATTGGTGCGGGTGATTCAATTTGTGAAAATTACTTAATTGATTTATTAAAACAATTTCATCATCTTTATCCAACAATCAAAATCAATGTTGTCAATGGAACTTCTATTGAAACAGTTGAACATTTAAAAAATGGAACGATTGATCTTGCCTTTATCAATCTTCCTTTTGATGATGAAAGTCTAGCGATGAAAGAATGTTTAACAATTCATGATATCTTTATTTCTAAAGAAAAAGATGATCATCTTTACAGCTATCAAGAAATTGCGAAAAAGAATCTTATTCTTTTAGAAAAATCAAGTAATTCAAGAAATTATATTGATAAATACTTTGCTAAACATGGAATTTTATTAAATCCTGAAATGGAATTAGGAGCCCATCACTTACTCTTAGAATTTACTCATGCCAATTTAGGAAATGCGTGTGTTGTTAAAGAATTCTCTCATGATTTTTTAGACAAAAATAAAGTTTATGAAATACAATTAAAAAAGCCCCTTCCTTCAAGAAGCATTGGCTATACTTATCTTAAAAGAAGAAGCTTATCACAAGCAACTTTAAAATTTATCGAATTAATTGATCAATTTGATAAATCAATTTAGATTCTAATTTAGGTAAAGAAAGACTTGCTTTGACAAGTAAAGGAATATCGAAAGATATTTCTTTTTCTTTATATTTTAATAACACATGAACAATTTCACCTAATGGATGTTCCTTCAAAGTTAAATGAATAAAGACTGGCCCTCCATTATTAACAAAATAATCACTTAATGAAAAATCACATTCATTTAATATCGTAAAACCATTGACCTTTTTCATCACTTCTTCAAACAAATTAGGATTTTCTACAAGATAATCCTTTAATTTTTCTTCAATCATTTTCTTTGTTTGCTTAACAAGTTCATCGGCTTCACTTTGATGTTTTGCTTTAACCCCTAGTCTTACCCTTACATACTCTTCAGAAGCATACAAAGCAATAGAAATATCTTTTTGACTTTGAACAATATCATCAATCAAAGTAGCCGCTGCTGATTCACCAATGCCTTGTGTTACTAAGTCGTACGTATAAATTTTCGCTTGGCGATATTTTTCTAAATAAGGTTTTAGTTGATGATCAACTACATAAGTCATCTCTTTAGGTGGTCCAGGAAGATTAACAATCATTTTTTTATCTTTAGACATCACACAGCCATTGGCTGTTCCAATAGGATTATCTAACACATAACAATTTTTAGGAAAGTAAGCTTGTTTAAAGTTATTATCACTAACTTTATCAAGTTGTGTTACAAAGCAACATTTATCATTGACTTTCTTTGCTTCATCTTCATCAAAAATCATTTCTAATCCTAAATATTTTGCGGATAATTCTTTTGTAAGATCATCCTCAGTAGGTCCTAATCCTCCTGTAGTAATGACACAATCACATCCTCTATTAAAAGCAATATCTAAACAATCTAAAAATCTTTGTGGATTATCACCCACCACCGTTTGAAAGAAAACATTAAAACCTAATTCCTTACACATTTTTTGTAAATAAGTTGCATTAGTATTGATAATTTCACCAAGTAATAGTTCAGTTCCTACATTAATAATTTCTACATTCATAACCGTCCTCCTTTACAAAAAAAGAAGCGTAAAACACTTCTAAATTAATGAAAATCCTAAAAAACTAACCACCATCATAATTACACCAGCAAGTAAAACTCCTAGCATAACGGCAATCGTTGTTGATTTAAAATCCATATCTAAAATACTAGCTGCAAGTGTTCCTGTCCATGCACCTGTCCCTGGAAGTGGAATTCCTACAAATAATAATAAAGCAACAAAAGTACTTCTTCCTACTTTCTCTTGAAGTTTCTTTCCACCTCTTTCACCTTTGTCTAAACACCAAGTGAAAAATTTACCAATAACTGGTTTATCACAACCCCATACTAAAACCTTTCTAGCAAATAAGTAAATAAAAGGTACAGGTACCATATTAGCAAGAATACAAACAATATAAGATGGAATAATTGGTAATCCTAATCCTTGAGAAACAGGAATTGCTCCTCTAAGTTCAATTAAAGGTACCATTGATATTAATGCAATATATAAATAATTCATCTAAAGTCTCCTTTTTTAACATCCTCATTATAACAAACCAAACGGATTTGACAACATCCTTTTATTTTCTACGATATGCAACTTGGTTAAAAGTATACTTGTCTACACGATAATAAGTATACCCATATTCAATACATTTACCATTATGTAAGCATGTAATCGATAAAACTCTAAGCAAAGGTGTCACTGGATCAACTTGTAAATATTTTCCTAGTTCTTCACCCGCTAAAACCGCATCAATTTGTTGATCGGAAAAAGCAATATGTAAATTGAGATCATTTTCAAAATGATTAAATAAAGATGTACTGGATACTTCTAAAGGAATATCTCCTGTTAAATCATAATTACAGTAATCATCTTCAAAACATAAAGGCTCTCCGTTTACAAGTCTTACACGTTTAACGTGCCATACTTTATTATCTTCTAAAGCCATTTCTTTTTTCATTAAAGCTGTAGCTTCTTCAAGTTCATTTAAAACAACATGACTTGTACAATCTTCTTTTTTCTTAGCACAATCTTCTGTAACACTGTTTAATCCATCAAAACTTTTAAATCTGGATTTTTTACAAACAAATGAACCTACCTTAGGTACAGAATAAATCACATTTTCATTAATCAACTCTGTTAAAGCTTGGCGCACTGTCATTCGGGTAACACCAAAAAGTTCACACAAAGCATGTTCACTTTCAATTTGTTCATTTTCATTATATTTTTCATCTTCAATATTTTGAATAATATATTCTTTAATCTTGACATATTGTGGTTTTCTTTTCACCATAACATCATCCCCTCGGCATGTACTATACCATATATAAACATGTTTTGAAAAGAAAAAGAAGCAAATTTCTTTGCTTCTAAATTTCGCTACCTTCAAATTGTGATTGATAAAGTGAGGCATAGAATCCACCTTTTTCTAACAATTCATCATGATTACCAATTTCTACAATATCGCCATCCTTCATGACAATGATTGTATTGGCATCACGAATTGTTGATAAACGATGTGCAATAACAAAACTTGTGCGCCCTTCCATTAATTTTTCCATACCTTTTTGTATAAGAACTTCTGTACGAGTATCGACCGAAGATGTTGCTTCATCTAAAATAAGAATTTTAGGATCTTTTAGAAATGCTCTCGCAATTGTCAATAATTGTTTTTGACCTTGTGAAATATTTGAAGTTTCTTCATCAAGAATCGTATCATAACCATTTTCTAAAGTATTGACAAAGTGATCTACATACGCCATTTCACAAGCATTTCTTACTTCTTCATCACTGGCATCTAGTTTACCATACATTAAGTTTTCTTTAATTGTTCCGTTAAAAAGCCATGTGTCTTGTAAAACCATTCCAAATAAGCTTCTTAAATCATGCCTTGAAAAATCTTTAATATCATGACCATCAATCATAATAGAGCCTTTATTTAATTCATAAAAACGCATTAACAATTTAACAATCGTTGTTTTTCCTGCACCGGTTGGACCAACAATAGCCACCGTTTGCCCAGCATGAACATGCATATTAAAATCATGAATAATTGTTTTTTCTGGAAGATAACCAAAGTTTACTTGATTGAAAGTAACTGAACCATGTAATTTTTCAACTTCATTTTTTTCAATTTTAACTGTTTCAGTTTCTAATTCTTCTTCCTCTAAAAATTCAAATACACGTTCAGCTGCCGCTGCTGTACTTTGTAACATATTCATTGTTTGAGCAAGTTGAGCAATAGGTTGATTGAATTGGCGTACATATTGGATAAATGCTTGAATATCACCAATCGTAATCGTATTACCCCCTGCTAAAAAACCACCTAATAAACAAACACTTACATATCCTAAGTTTCCTACAAAGTTACTTAAAGGTTGCATTAAACCTGATAAAAATTGAGATTTCCATGCTGAATCATAAAGCGCATCATTATATTCATTAAAAGTTTTAACAGAATCTTCTTCCCCATTAAATGCTTTGACAACATCATGAGCACCATACATTTCTTCAATATGTCCATTGACATCCCCTAAACTTTTTTGTTGTCTACTAAAATACTTTTGGGAATGTTTCATAACAAACATAATAAGTAACATGGAAAGTGGTAAAACAAGTACAGCAATCAATGTCATCTTTACAGAGATGGTAAGCATCATAATAAAGATTCCAACAACTGTAACAGAAGATGTAATCACTTGCGATAAACTTTGATTGAGTGATTGAGCAATTGTATCAATATCATTGGTTACCCTACTTAAAGTGTCTCCACTAGAATGTCTATCAAAATAACTTAAAGGCATTCTTGACATCTTCTTAGATAAAGAGCTTCTTAAATCATAAGCAACTTTTTGTGAAATCGAAGATGTAATAAATCCTTGAATAAAACTAAAAAGTGCACTAACAAGATAAAAACCAACAAGAATCAAACAGATCATACCAATATAATCAAAATCAATTCCTCCTGTATTACTTACCTTTGCCATAATTCCTTCAGATAATTTATCTGTTGCTTTAGCAAGAATCTTTGGTCCTACAATCGTAAAAATCGTTGACCCTACCGCAAAAATAATAACAACCGCTAATTTAAAATAATAAGGTTTTAAATAAACAAATAATTTCTTTAATGTTCCTTTAAAATTCTTGGCTTTTTCACCATTTCCTCTCATTCCATGACCCATTGGTCCACGAGGCCCTTGTCTTCTTCTTTCATTACTCATGACTTAGTTCCTCCTTAGATAATTGAGAATAAGCAATTTCTTGATAAACTTGACATGATTTCATTAATTCATCATGTGTTCCTTTACCAACAATTTGACCTTCATCAAGGACAATGATTTGATCTGCCTCCATAATAGAAGCAATACGTTGTCCTACTAATAAAACTGTACTTTGTGTCTTTTTCACTAGCTGATTTAATTCTTGACGAAGTTTAGCATCTGTTTTGAAATCAAGTGCTGAAAAACTATCATCAAAAATATAAATATCTGGATTTTTCGCAATAGCACGAGCAATCGCAAGTCTTTGTTTTTGACCCCCTGAAACATTTGTACCACCTTGTGAAATTTCCGTATCTAAGCGTTCTTCTTTTTGATCAATAAATTCTTTTGCTTGAGCAATACGAATGACTTCTTCTAATTCTTCATCCGTTGCCTCTGGTGCGCCATATTTTAAATTAGAACGAATTGTTCCTGAAAATAAATTTCCTTTTTGAGGAACAAGTCCAATATGATTACGTAATTCATGTTGTGTCATATCACGAACATCAACACCACTAACTTTAATACTTCCTTTACTAACTTCATAAAAACGAGGAACTAAATTAATAAGCGTCGATTTCCCCGAACCCGTTGAACCGATAAATGCTGTTGTTTGTCCTGGTTTAGCAACAAAATCAATATCTTTTAACACTGGTTCATTTGCTCCTGGATACGCAAAAGAAACATGATTAAATTCAACAAGACCTTTTTTACATTCATCTAAAGCAATTGGATTTGTAGGATCTTGAATTGTCGGCTTAGTTTCAATAATTTCATAAACACGATTAGCAGCAACACTGGCACGAGGTAACATGATAGCAATCATCGCAATCATTAAAAAGGACATAATAATTTGCATTGCGTATTGCATAAAAGCCATCATTTGTCCAATCGCTAAGTTTCCTAAATCAATTTGTTTAGAACCATAATAGACAATCACTAAAGTAACTACATTAAAGATAAACATCATAATTGGCATAATTGAAGCCATTGATCTATTAACAAATAAGTTTAAATTTGTAACATCTTTATTGGCTTTATCAAAACGATCTTCACTATGTTTTTCATTACCAAAAGCACGGATAACAAGCATTCCTGATAAATTTTCACGCATTGTTAAATTTAAACGGTCAATTAAATTTTGAATAATTTTGAATTTTGGCATAACTACAGCAAAAGCAACAGCCATGACTCCAAAAATAACAAGAATAACAACTGCAATAATCCAAGCCATTGAAGGTGAATCTGTTAAAACTTTAATTAAAGCACCAATTCCGATAATTGGAGCAAAACAAACAATACGTAAAAGCATCATTGTTACATTTTGTACTTGGGTAATATCATTTGTTGTACGTGTAATTAATGAAGCTGTAGAAAAATGATTGAATTCTTCATTTGAAAAACTTTCAACTTTTTCAAAGACATCTTTTCTTAAAGCACGAGCGACCCCTGCCCCAACTTTGGTCGCAAAGAATGCAACTGAAATCGCAGCAAGTGTTCCGATTAAAGCAATTCCCAACATCTTTAAACCTGTTTTTAAAATATAATCCGTTTGAACTTTATCAATATCTGCACCTAATTTTTTATATTCCGCTTTAACACCATTACCAGCGGCAATTTTCAAAGTACTTTCTCCCATGGTATCCATCTTTTTATCAATGTCTTCAAACATCTTTGCTTTTTGACTTTCATCCATAAAAGAAATAGCATCATAAACCGTCATATTGGGCGGTAATTGACCGAATTTCTCTTGATATTCTTTACTAGAAGTATCCATGCTATCAAGAGAAGTAATAAGCAACATCGGTTTCATTAAAATATTTTCTAACTTACTTTCTTCATCACTTGATAAATCTTTTAATTGATATACTGTTTTCCCTTTTGCTTTAGGAAAAGTATCAAGCATCTCTTGATCTACTTTATTGATTTTTTTATAATCGTTTTTTACTGTCTTTTGATCTTTTTGATCAACAAACAATAATAAATGTTGATATGTTTCTTCTGTTAAGACATCTGAAATAGGTGAAGAAAATCCTCCCGCTTGAATTCCTACTGAAACAATATCACTCATATAATCGGGTAAAGTTAATTCTGTTTGTGCTTGTACAAACAATAAACAAATACAAGCTAAGATCAAGTACCAGAATTTCTTTAAATATCCTTTAATCTTGATCATCTAATTCCTCCTTCATCAAACGAATATTCTTTTCAAAGATTTGACAATACGCTTTCATTCTATCTAAATCTTCTTTATTTATTCCTTCAAATAAGCGTGTGGTAAATATTTTCATATCATCTTTACAACTTTTAATTTCTTTGTTTCCCTTTTCCGTAATATGTAATGTGACATTTCTTTTATCATGTCTACTTACAACTTTTTCAATAAAACCTGCTTTTTCTAAACGTTGTAACCTTACTGATAACGTTGCTGGTGTAATTTTCAAACATTCAGCAAGTATTTTTTGATTTGGATGATCAAATCGATCAATAAGAGCTAACAAATAACGTTGATCAGCTGATAAGCCTTCTATGCTACTTTTTTTACTCGTAAATTCATGAATAATTTTATGAAGAGATTTAAATTGTAGAAAGATCTCTTTAATATCTTCAAATTCCAATGGATCCATAAGACGCCTCCTTTTATTAGTTAGTATGCTAAATATTATAGTTAGCGCACTAATCAATGTCAATATATTTAGTACACTAATTAATTTTTTTATAATGAAAAGTTAAATTCCACTTTAGATATGTCAAAGTTGATTTTAGTCTTTCACAAACTTCCAGTGGATTTTACTCTTACAGTTGAACTTACTTTTACACTTCCTTTGTGGAATTTACTTTTTCTCTTGTATAATTATTATGATATCTGTTTTCTTCTTTCATGAAAGGTCGATCACTATGTCTACCAACAATAAAAATCTACATCTTACTGATCAAGACATAATCATCATTGAAAAAGGTATCGAAAACGGTCCTACTAAAACCGCTATCACTTTGACCCTTGGCAAAGACAAATCTACCATCGGCAAAGGAATCATATCTCGCAGATTTCAAACTTACAAATCTTCTTATAATCCTGCATGCGCAAATAAGGATGAATGCTCTCACAATCACGTATGTTCCGGTTGTCCTGATTTTAAACCCTTTAAATGTTATATTTGTCCTATAGAAATAGATTTGAAAAAACTGGGATTGAACTGTCAAGAAAAAGCGGATCTCATGGTTTCACATATCAACTCTCAGTCAAAAGAAAATCTAAAGGCAAAATC
>OGRR01000113.1_pt1 | contig 82916 bp, 69 predicted proteins | sample 1553511 | NCBI WGS metagenome assembly OGRR01 (sample SAMEA2580040, study PRJEB22360) | human gut metagenome | biome: human gut; feature: human-associated habitat; material: faeces | place: Denmark | collected 2008/2010 | reverse complement strand
GCTCATATCTGTCTGCTGCCATATTCGGAAAATCCTTTTCAAACAATAACATAAAGGTTGCTCTGTCATTGTTCTTTGCGTAACTCTGCCACTTCTCCTGATTAGCATAATCATTTTCCATTTGAACAAGTACCTTGTCCATTTCTGTAAAATGAGTGCCATACTTTTCGTTTATCTTATCGATGATTACTGTCAGCGGGTCTTTCTTAGGCTCTCTATGACCAGAATCACCGGAGATAGGTGTATATCCGCCTTCAGTGCTTTCAAGTTCTATCGGACCCTCAAAATCTTTTTCCAACTTATAGTATTCAAGAAGAACTTTGTCATCAATATTTATCTTCTCACCACCATGCCCCTTTGGAAGCATTGTGTATAAGAATTTTGAATAAATACTGAATCTGTGAATGTCCTTGTCAAATAACCTGCATACCTGTGTAATATAGGCATACACACGATTAAAGCTTGCCAGAGTAGACTTAAATATATCCTGTTTTTCAACTTCAAGTACTTCATATCTGTCTACTGCTGGTCTTAACTGTCCCTGAAGCTTTCCAAGATCACCCGCTGATTGATTTTCACTCTGATAGAAAATATCTGCAAATTTATCCACCTCTGATTTCTGATATACCCTGAAATCATCCAAAGTGTTCTTCATGTCATATACAACATTAGGATCTGTTTCCTCCAAAAGCACAGTTTCCTCATAGAATGGCTCAAAAGATGCTTTGATATCCTCTGCCGAATTCACAAAATCAAGTACAAAGGTATCTACTTTTCCCCTTGTAGTACGATTCAGTCTTGATAAAGTCTGTACTGCTTTTACACCGGATAATTTCTTATCCACAAACATGGTATGAAGCAATGGTTCATCAAAGCCGGTCTGATATTTTTCTGCAACAACAAGGATCCCATAATCATCCGTATGGAATGTTTCCGGCAAAGCCTTTTCTTTGATTGTCTTTCCCTCTTTATCTTTGTTCATTCCCTCTTCGGTAAATACATCATCGTTATCTTTGACTTCGCCGGAAAAAGCAACTAATACTTCAAGGTCATTCAGACCTTTTTCTTTTATCTGTCTCCTAAACTCCTGCACATATCGTACTGCATGAAGTCTGGATGGCGTAACAACCATCGCTTTCGCCTTTCCACCAATCTTATGTCTGGTCACATTCATAAAATGCTCCAGCATAATAGCAGTCTTCTGGGAGATATTATGTGGATGCAGTGTCTCATAATTTATAATTGCCTTTGAACCTGCTGTTGTATCAAATTCCGGATTATCCTCAATAATCTTGGCAATCTTGTAATACATTTTATAGGTCATATAGTTCTGCAGAACATCCAATATGAAATGCTCCTCTATTGCCTGTCTCATGGAATAGATATGGAAAGGTCTATAGATTCCTTCCGCATCTTTCTGACCAAACATCTGCAATGTCTTTCCTTTTGGAGTTGCCGTAAATGCAAAGAATGATAAGTTCTTATGCATCCCCTGTGCTGCCAGCTCATCTAAGAGCTTATCCTCATCGTCCTTGCGATTTCTCTCGTCCTCATCTTCCATCTCAGCATACTCTTTCAGAACTTCTTCTGCATCAGCTAATGCTCTTTTTAACTTTTTCGCTGCATCTCCGGTCTGTGAAGAATGTGCCTCATCTATAATAATTGCAAATCTCTTATTTGCAGAATCAACCTCTTTATAGATTACCGGAAACTTCTGTAATGTAGTAATAATAATGCCTACACCATCATTAATCGCATCTCTAAGCTGTCCCGAATTCTTGTCCACTTTCTTAACCACACCTTCTACATGGTCAAACTGATATACAGTAGACTGTAGCTGGCTGTCCAGTACTCGTCTGTCAGTAACAATGATTACTGACTGGAAAATCTTATTATCCTCATAATCATGAAGTCCGGTCAGTCTGTGCGCCAGCCATGCAATCGAATTTGACTTTCCTGATCCTGCACTATGCTGAATCAGATAACTCTTACCGGAACCATTCTTTTTTACATCTTCCAACAGCTTTGTGACTACATACAGCTGATGATATCTAGGGAAAATCATTGTCTCCTTTACAAGATTTCCTCCCTTATCATACTCCTGCTGCAAGTGCATATATTTCTGAAGGACTTCCATCAGACTGTCCTTGCAGAGTACTCTTTCCCAAAGGTATGCGGTATCATATCCATCCGGATTTACCGGATTTCCTTTGCCGCCTACTTTTCCGGCACCATTACTCCCCTGGTTAAATGGCAGAAAATAGGTATGTGCTCCCTCAAGCTTTGTTGTCATGTAGACATTGGTTAGGTCTACTGCAAAATGCACCAGTACTCTTTCCTTGAAAGCAAAAATCACATCCTTGCCAGCACGATCAAACTTATACTGATTAATGGCGTTTGTTGTATCCTGTCCTGTAAACTGGCATTTCAATTCCATAGATACTACCGGAATTCCGTTTACAAAAAGCACAATATCAATGCTATTCTCATTATGTACAGAATAATGAAGCTGTCTTGTACAATGAAGAATATTCGCATCATACTGAATCTGCGATGTCTCATTCAAAGATGTCTCCGGTTTCCAGAAAATCGGATAAAACTTAATTCCTCTATCCGTAAATCCATGTCGCATCACATTCAAAAGATTGGTTGTTTTCACTTCTCTTTTGAACCGCTCAACAATCTGCTTCTCGGAGTTCTCTGCATAGATTTTCACATATCTTTCCCATTTCTTAGGCTGGCTTGTCTTGATAAATTCAACAAATGTATTTTCATCAAGTCCTGATTCTCGATTGAATTTCTTCGGATCACCCTTTGTATATCCGCCATGATGAATCAGATAGTCTTCAATATCTTCCTCAAATCTTTTCTCCTTTACATCAAATTCTGCCATGAGCTACACCTCCTTTTTCCCTGTGACAACCTCGTAGATGAGGGATTTTTTGTATTCCATTACCTTTCCTAGTAACTTTTCTCTTTTTTCTATTTCATTATCAATCTTTGGACAAATATCATCTAAGTAATCGGCAATTTGCTTTTGTTCATCCAAATCAAGGCTCGGTAAATATACTTGAACAAAATTCGAAAATCTTAGTGCTTGTCCATCTCTAATAAGATTTGATGTTCCTTGTAATGCCGAAATATACTTTTTTGATTTAAACAGCCATTTATAGTAACGATCATACACCTTATCTCTATTAGGAATAAGCATTACATATGCAGAACTTATTTTTCCTGATACTTCGCTATATTCCAATCCTCCCTGAAAGCTACGCATACTAATAACAAAATCACCTTTTTCCACATGTTTAAGTATCTCTTCACCTTTTAGGACTTGCATCACTTGACGCCCTTCAATATCCATAAATTCCTTTTGTGAAATGATGCCATACTTTTGAGACGCCGTTAATTGCTCGTCATCTTCAAAAGCTCTGTCCTTTCTCTGTGAAAATAGCTGTTTAGCATACACCATATTCCAATGTTTTGGTATATTACCGATCCACTTATAGCCACTTTGCTTCATATTCACATCTGGATTAATTCCTTGTGTTACCGCCTCGTTTATTATTGAAAATTTGTATTCCTTTAACTTTTCAATAATTGCCTGTTGCTTTTCAATAATTACATCAATCTTTGAACACTTTGAATCCAAATAATCTGCACATTTCGTTTGCTCTTGTTTTGATGTTAATGGTAAGAGTATATTTTCAAATCTCGTTGCAGAAATTTCCTTAAATGTTGTTCCGCTTCCTGCCAGTTCAAACTCTTCTGTTGCAATACTCATTACATATCTATAAAACCGAACATTTGAATCATCATTTAATACAGCTGTCAGACAGCCTTGATTGGTACACAAATCAATAGCATTAATTACTACTTGTCCAATAGGTGCTCTCTTAGAGAAAATAATACTTCCTGCTGGAACGAGTTGTAACGAACTCACTCTATATCCTTCCTGCGATAAATTTCTATGTCCCTTGCTTACAAAAACATCATCTGTTTTAAAATCGGCTGGAGTAATCCAAACAATATCCCCATCCCAATATTGGGGTTCATCACTTTTTGGTGTTGTACCAGAGCTAATTGAAAAATGATGTTTAATTTTACTCAATTTCCAATCTACAGGTATCTGTCCAATCCATTCCACTCCACTATCTCTCATCTTTCTCATAGGTCAAATACCTCCTCAAGACTTCCAGACAGTTCTGTCTCCAAATCCATTATCTCTGCCATAATCTCTGCAGATGGTCTTGGAGCTTCATACTTGTAGAAATATCTCGTAAACGGAATCTCATATCCTACCTTTGATTTTTTCTCGTCAATCCAAGCATCCGGTGCAAAAGGCAGTACTTCTCTTTCAAAATACTCTTTGATATCCTCTTTCAGCGGAACATTTTCTGTATCACGAAGGCTGGTATCCGGCTGTTTCTTTCCCTTTTTCAGTACCAGATTACCATCTGCATCACGGAGCGATCTTTCAACTGTAATCTTGGTATAGCCAAAATCTTCATTATCATATATCTGGCTGATTTCGTTCTCTTTAAAATCACCATATATCTTTGTAATCTCTGCGATATCTTCCTCAGAAATGTCATTTCGCTTATTTCCTAATGCTTTTCTTCTCTTCACATACATCTCATTTGCATTGATCAGCTGCACTTTACCCTCTCTGACTGTACCCGCCTTTTTATTCGACAACACCCAGATATATGTTGCAATTCCCGTATTGTAGAAAATATCATTTGGCAGAGCAATGATTGCTTCCAATAGATCCTGCTCTAAAATGTATCTACGGATTTCAGAAGGTCCGGAACCGGCATCACCGGTAAATAAAGGCGAACCGTTATGAATGATTGCAATACGGCTTCCACCTTTATCAATATCCTTCATTTTTGAAATGGCAGTCATCAAAAACAACATCTGACCGTCACTAGCTGCCGGAAGTCCTGCACCAAATCTTCCACCAAATCCCAGCTTTGCTTCTTCCATTACCTTTGCCTTTTCATTCTTCCACTCACGACCAAACGGTGGATTAGATAAAATATAATCAAATGTACTACCGGCAAATTGATCATCCGATAAAGTATTTCCATCTTTAATGTAGTCTGCATTGTTACCTTTGATCAACATATCCGCTTTGCAAATAGCAAATGTCTGATCATTGATCTCCTGACCAAACGACACCAACTCCGTCTCTTTATTCAAACTGTGTAAATATTCCTCAGCAACAGATAACATGCCTCCCGTACCGCAGGCTGGATCATAAATTGTCTTCGCAACATTATTGCCCGACAGAATATCATTGTCATCATTAAACAAAATGTTGACCATAAGCTGAATCACTTCTCTTGGGGTGTAATGCTGTCCTGCATCTTCATTATGAGACTCAGAGAATCTTCTGATAATCTCCTCAAAGATATATCCCATTTCAAGGTTGGAGATTTCATTTGGATGAAGATTTCCTCTATCTGTTGTGTATTCCTTTAAAACAATATATAAGATTCCCTTATTAGCCATAGTTGTGATGTGACCATCAAACTTAAACTTTTCAAGAATATCCCGCACATTCTCTGAAAATCCATTCAGATAATCATGAAAATTATCCTCAATATTATCCGGATCGTCCATTAGTTTCTCAAAAGTATATTTACTGGTATTGTAAAAATCATAGCCTGAAGTCTTACGAAGCAATACATCTTTCATTGGAAGATTTTTCACTTCCTCATATTTCTTCCGAACTTCATCTTTTTTATCATGAAGAATACAATCAAATCTCCGAATTACCGTAAGCGGGAGTATAACATCACCATATTCATGTGGTTTATACACTCCGGTAAGCTTATCAGCTATTGCCCATATTAAATCTGCTTTTTGATCTATCTTTGCACTTCTTACTGACATTCTCATTTATCCTCCGCTAGTCTGTTGTTTATAATGTTTCCTTTGTTGTTGCATCATCTATTTGCACAATTTCCATTTCTAAAAATCCAAAATAATTGTGCAACTATTATAATATTTTACCATATTTCTGTAACATTCACAATTTGTGATTCCTAGATGCTATATATAATCCTCATCTAGCAATCGTTTCAACATATCTCTGAAATTGGATTTCGTGATCTTCAATTCATTTCCACTGATCAAACGTTCCACTCTCGGATATGCCGGAGATTTTTCCACTTCTGCTAAGATACTTCCACTGTCACATTTCCCATGCCCGCTATGCGGCGACGGTCCAAACAAGATAACTCTATATTGTGGTGCGTATTGCATTTTTCTAAAGTCGTATTTTTGTATCTGTTTATAGTCCAAACAAAATTCAAATCTACTTTTATCAATTCCCAGTTTCTTTGCAATACTAAGCAATACTTCTTCTTTAACTTCTGTACCACCTATAACAACAATTTTACCCTCTTTGTATGAATAAAACTCCTGCTGCTTATCCAATAAATCCACCATGCCAAGAATGGTCAAAAATTCTTCTAACCCACCACTACGATTTAATTTTGTTAAAGCCGCAGTAATCTTATCTGGTATCTCATCCAAAATTTTATCCTCTAACTCGGAGAGTTCTTCAATGGTTAATGACATATATCAGCATCCCTCCTCATAAATATCTCTCAATTCCGCCGTTGCCTTTGCTAATTTATATCTTAAAACCTTTACCTCGTCCATTTTCGCCAAGTAATTCTCTGCGACTTTATTCTGTGTTTCCATATCCGGACAAGGAACCATGATTTTTTTTAACCCATCGATCGGAATATTAGGCATAGTTGCTCCAACCATTACACGCGACAACGCTATCGTACCATTCTCACTCTCCAAATATGCCTTAATGAAATATGGATTGACCTTTGTTTGATCCAGTTCAATCACATAAAGATTACCATTTCCCAAAATCTTTCGATCATCCGGCACCGATGCAACTGCTATTTTAATAGGAGTTCCATTTTTAGAAATCACAAGGCTGTTATTTTTAATACAATACTTTTCAAGCTTTCGCTCTATTGACTTGATATAAGGCAGATTCTCATCAATAATGCCATCCTTAATATTGGAAAGCATTAAATACTGACAGTCTGTAGGCTCCTCAGATACCAAATCATCTAGAATGTTTGCCTTTACCTGTGCTCCTCGCGTGATATTTGAAATCACATTTTCAAAAGGCACTCCATTCTCAACATCAGCTTCTACTTGAAGAAATCGAGCCGGATTAATTGCATAGTCTTCTTTCTCAATGTCTTCAAATGTAACACTCTTAGACTTATCACTATCTTTTGTCATCATAAAAGCAATCTCTTCTATCGTTTCATGCGACAAATAATTCTGTCGTCTTCCTGCCGAAGCTAAGGATCCGGCATCAATCATCCTGATCGTCTTATTTGATTTACTGAATACTATCATGGATGTCGGAATTGCTGTTGTTGAATACATATTAGCCGGTAATGAAATAACCGCCTCAATATATCCCATCTTTACAAATTTCTCACGAATAATCCTATCTATTCCACCATTCCATGTGATCCCATTTGTTGTCACCACAACTGCCTTACCGTCTTCATTCAGATGCTGCATAACATTCATAATAAACAGCCAATCCGACTTCTGTAATCTCTGCATTTCCGGTATGATGGCATCAAACTTACTCATTTTTTCTTCGCTAATCCATGTAGAATTCTTGGGAACACTCCATGGGTAATCACAAAAGATCTTATCAAACTTTTGATCAGCCACAATATCAAACACCGTCCCCAGATCAATTTTTATTTCATCAGATAGCAAGTGTAATCTAATTTCAGCTATTTCCTTACTTTGGGTATTCAACTCTATTCCATAATAATTTGAAGATGAATCCTGCCCTACTGCATTCACAAGGAAATTGCCTACTCCACAACAAAAATCAGCCACTTTTTCTTTCTGGACATCCAAGATCTTGGTTGCAAGATTTATAATACTATCTGGCGTTCCGCTCTCACCTTCTGCCTTTCCATTGGATGGCTGCATCCATAGTACAGCCGCCAGAAGTGTTGCTGCAGAATATGCCCCACTGATTTCTATTACCATAGACCAAGAATTATTAACACTCTCTTTCAAAAATAAGCCCTGCTCAATCGGAAGCTGTTCTGCTACATAGTCAGATAACTCTTTTGCCGTTTCCAATTTATTCACTTTTGCCAAATAAGCTAAATATGCTACACCAAATACCTTATAAAATCTTATCTCACCAATATCTCTAAGCTTACTTGAAATGTCATTATATGTCTTTTCAATATTTTCAAACTCCTGAGTTTTCAATTCTGCCAATGTATTATACACACCAAGACCTCCTTTTGGTTTTTCATAATCAAACTTTGTATTATCATAATAACACTTCCATTCTTGATTGTCAATAACCAATTTTGATTATTGATAACCAAATCAAAAAGTGACACAAAAAGACGCAGGATTTCTCCTGCGCCCAAATCTCACTCCTGACGCTTTATTCGACCTTTACGCTCCCTGTCAGCAGTATATCCGCCCGGTCCTTCGCCAATAACTCTTGATTGTTCACGATATAATAAAACAAACTCTCTATTTTATCATTATTTTCTTTTTTCGCCTTTTGATAATATTCATGGGAATTGTTCATGATAACCTCATACACATTATCTATCTTATTAAATAAGCCATCTGAATGTCCCATACTGGTCAGTTGAACCAGCAATCTGTCCATATCGTTGATTGCATCCTCTGCCTCGATCAATAAAGTCATATCTTTCTTATCCATTGCTCTAGTCTCCTCTCTCATATAATTGCTTTCCTTGTTGTTCCCATGTAGATTTAATCAAACATCGCCGGACTCAGATTATTATCGTCCATAATCTTCTGCAACTGGCTCTGGTCAGTTATCTCCGTGATCACATACCTCCTAGGACGTGGCTCATCAAATCCGGTGATGACAATATAATATATTCCATCTGTCTTGACTAAAGTTTCTCCATGATACTCAAACTCTCCACATGGCTCCGCTTTCAGTCCCATATGTTTACACATATAGGCAAGTAAAACACGACTTGCCCGACAATCTCCCTTTCCTCCAAGCAATAGCATTTGCCAGTTATTTTGATTTACCTGATAGTCCGTTGTCTCACCGATGTAAGCTGCTGCCCTCTCCACTTTTTCCTTACCTGTCATAGACGAAGTAATATACTTTTGTTCAAATGCAGTCAGCACTTTATCCACATAAAAGTTACTTTCTGCATATACTCTTACCGTGGCTGTCAACCGTTGATTGTTTTCCAGTATTGCGTTACCGTACTTGTCAGATATGGTGTGCCGTACCCCGGTCCCCAAACCGTTGTCAAAAGACCGTCATTGGATATTACTAATCCGGATTCTGTAGACACTTTCCACTTCTCCACTTCCAATTTTGTTCCGGTGACCTGAAATTGAAAGGTTGTCCTATGTGCCAGATCTACTGTCATATATGGTTTCAATGCATCATCCACATGGTAAATGTCTACTGATGTCGCATTCAGTCTCGGAATATCTGCTTGGGGAGCAGCTTGTTTCTTTGCAGTTACTTTGATCTTGCACCGCTTTGTTTTTCCTTTGTACCTTACGGTAACATACGCTGTTCCCGACTTGCAGGCTTTCACCTTCACTGATTTCTTACCGGTCTTTATGATCTTTACCACAGATTTCTTACTGCTTTTCCATTTGACCTTCGCCTTCTTCGGAACATTTTTTACGGCCAATTTACTTGTTTTTCCCACCTGTAAATTTTTAGAAGTGGCTGATAGTTTCCATTTTGTTTTTGCAGAGACAGTCTGCGGAATACATACCACCAATACTAATGCCATCACCACTCCCATTATCAACTTCTTGCTCATATCACACACCTCCACCTCATTTGCTATTCTCATCTTTCTCCTCTGGAAAAGGAACATATTGCATTAAATTACTTACCTTGTGTTCTATCTCCAGCCGATACAGCATCAATCGGAGCAAATAATCGGGAATCTCCCGCTTCTCTGCGAACCAGTTTTCCATGGTTCGCAACGGAATTCCGAAATATCTTGCAAACTCTTTCTGTGTCATGCCAGCCTGCTCTTTAGCTGCATTTAAGATTTCTCTCTGTTTCATATGATCACCTCACACCCATCCAATGAATGGTTTATTTTAATTGCATTTTACCATTCATTGAGTGGTTTGTCAAACAAAAAAACAACATAACATGATAAACACATACTATGTTGTTTCCTTAATATTCATTTTAAAATAAAAACAAAATATGAATTATAAGTAATCCTCTTATTAGACAAATCCGTCCAGTTGCAATAAATTATTTATGACACATGTTTGGAAATCAAGAATTTCAAATCAACAACTTTTGTCAACCATAAATTAATATTACTTTGCATAAATTTCCCTATATATCATTGATCTGTTTATTTCTGTCGTTCAAACTCAACTGTATACATATTAACAATGTCATCTTTTCTAAGCTTACACATACGCAACAATTCATTAATATTACTAACATCATTAATATTACCATTTTGGCAAAGAGAACTATAGAAATCACGAACATTTTTTCTAAAACATTCTAGTTCTTTCTCAGTTATCACTCTCATTTTTTCGTCTGGAGATGCAACTGCATCAACAACTTTAGATGGATGGACCATTATTGGTATATACTCATTTGGATATACATAATTCTCCTTAAACCAATTAACCGATCCCGATAATTGATTACAATAATCTTTTTTTATCGTTTGAGTAGTAGCCTCCGTTTTACATTCAATGACCAAATACTGACTTGAACCAATTGCCCACAAATTATCAGGTCCATATCCTCCAGTTTCCTTGTCTGGTCTTGAACATACAAAACCAAGAATTATTCCTATTTGATTTAGTGCATCCTCAAACTTTTCATATTCACTTCCCATACATAAATTTGACAAAACTCCATCTATATGTATTAACAGTTCATTTAACCCCTGTCTTCCAACAACAAGATTGGTACTGATAGCTTGTGCCTGCGGAATTGTGTTAGTTGTTCTTTGATACTGTATACCTGTAAGAGGTGACAGAATCGCTGCACTTAAATTTTTACCTGCTTTTAGTATTTCTTGAGAGAGAGCTGGATCTACTTTGTTGGTGTATTCAGCCTGAATTTGACATAAATATCCTTTAGTTTTTTTGTCTGTCTCTTTATCTTTAACTATTTTAATAGTATTTGCAGCATCAAGCCATTGCATATTCATAGCTTTTTCAAAAGCCTTTCTCTGTGCAACTATCTTTTCATCTATCTTTGCCTCATTTGAATACTTAACTGCAGCTAAATTTTCCTTACAGGTTGTAACCCATTCTGCATCTTTTTCTAACGAATAATTTGCAAGTTCAAATATTTGATCAATTGTTGGCTTTGAACCTGTTTCACTAACTAATAAATCCCATAATTGCTTTGAAAGATCATATTGGCATCTCGTTGCTGCACTAAAATAATCTATCCCCCTATTTCTTGACAATACATCAGTAAGCTCGTCACCCATAAGAACAATGCAACATTCATCATCATTAGAGCGAACCCCACGTCCCATACCTTGCTCGATCCTTTGAACTTGCTCTCTCAATAAAGTTGTGCTCTGAGGAGCCACACTTTGAATATATCGATCCTTAATACTATTTAAAGGTGGAAGTCCATCAATAACCAACATCCTACAAGCATCACCCGGCAAATCAATTCCATCATATCTATTAACAAAAATCATTTTTCCTACATGTTTGCCACGCTTTAATGCTGCAACCATTCGATCTATATTATCTTTTTTTGCTGTTCTTAACCCCTTTTCATCCCAAAATTTTGCTCTAGAGAAAGAAGGCACAAGTATCACAACATTATATATTTCCGATATTTTTTCAACTTTTTCCCTTATATCAAATTCTGATATATCGCCATTTACATATTTAGGGAAAATAATTAACCTATCTCCGATATCATTGGCATTCTCTGGAGTAATAATGTTCTTCATATCTTCTTTAGCCAATCCTAATGCAGAAACAAACACACTATCATCAGCTAATGTTGCACTCATATATATGCGTCTACTTGCTTCCTCAAGACTAGATATCTTTTCTAAATCAATTCCTTTAGGAGATATTTCAATTGCAGAAGCAGTAATTATACAATCACAGGTTTCCAACCCCCTCTCTATCAATGGCAAGCCAAAGCATATCTCCTTATTATCACTATTATTATATTTCTTTAATATCCTATAAATATTGTCTTGCTGCCGTTGCCATTCCCAATAAGGCACAAGCATATTTTTTCGACAATCCTTCATTTCAACAATATCAATGTAACTCTTTGGATTATAGTCTTTTAATGAAGAACTAAATAAAGCAATTAATTCTTTATAAGCATCTGTTTCGGCATCTATTTTTATCATAAATTGACACATAATTTTATCCATGCAGGCATGTACATCATCAATAATAATACTTCCTATCGGATAATTTCCACTTTCTCTCATACCAAAATAGCTATAGCCATTTACAACAGTTTGAATCGAAGTAACAAGTATCGCTTTTGAGTTTGAATAGTTATAATCATCTCTATCTTCTGTTACAGAAATCCCCAATCTCTTAGCTTCATCAACGACTTGCTTAACCAAATAATTATCAGGCACTACATATATAGCTGGTCCCTTTTCTTCATTTAAACAACTCTGAAGCATAATCAACCCAACTACTGTTTTGCCACTACCAGTATTCATTTTTAAAATAACATTTTTTTCATTTCTTATATCAAACCACTTTTTCCAGACTTCACTTTGAACATCTCTGGGATATCCATAACCAGGTGCTTTTGAAGGTAATGTCATAAATATTTCTCTAGGCTCTATTGTTTTTGTTTTGGCATTAGAATTAAGTTTTGATAAAAGATTCATTATTACACTCTCCTAACTCATTAAATGCTTGTACCCCTGCACTTATATAAAATATAAATAAAAAATCACAGGCATACTATTATTTACCGGAACATTTGCAAAATTGACAACTATAATTGTCTCTCAGCAAAACTATATTAATTATAACACAATCTCCTTTTCCTCTCCACAGAAAAAGGCATCCTATGAATATCTCCACAGGATGCCCCATTTATCACGGCTCACTTTTTCTCATCGAAACGGTGTATCTTTCGCCTCCTGCCAGCCATCACGCCCTGCACTTGGTTCCGTTTGTTCCTTACTGTCACCACTTTTCTGCTTTTCCTTGCTCTCTTCAAAGGACTTTCTCACTGCTCCATACAGTTCTTCCCGAAATTCCTTCGTTACCGGAAAGCAGATATCCTGATAGATACTCTTCCCCTGCTCATCAGTCTGTTTCGTCTTATAGGACGGCATTGCCACAAAGAGTCCGTTCTTTCCCTGCAACAGTGATACATTATTAATCACAAAGCAGTCCTCCAGGTAAATTCTCGCAAGTCCTCGGATGTTGCTTCCATCCCGTTCAAACGGAGTAACTTTCACATTGAACTTTAGTTCCTGTGATTTCTCCTGATCCACCTGACTGATCTTAAGCTGCAGACGGTTCTCTTCTATCTGCTGTACCTGTTCATAGGCTTTCATAATTCCTTCATAGAGTTCTTCACGAAATTCTTTTGTGATCGGATGGCAGATATCCTTATATCCACTGTCGTCTTTACTGCTTGCATATCTCGGCATAGATACAAAGCACTGACCATCCTTATTCTCAATGACAGCAATGTTGCTGACCTTGAAACTTTCCTCAAACACTACCGATACAAATGCACGGATGTTCCCATCCCCTTTGTTTAACTGATTAACTGTAATCTCATAATTCATACAAATCACCTTTCCTTCCATAAAATAACGCCACAGTTGCTCATAAGTTTCCGTGGCATATACTTTCTTCTTTTTATACTTTGTTACCTGCTATCTTCTTCCAATAATGCTTTCAACGCCTCTCGGATGTCTTTGCCGTCAATCTCATTTCCAAGACACTCCCAGCCTTCGCTCTTTTTCCTTGCAAAAAGTTCAATCCTTGGCAGATTTCCACAAAGTTCTACAATCCGGTCCCTTATCTCATCTGGTTTTTTACTGTGTTCTCCACGATGTGCGATACATAACTGTCTGACATTTGGTGAGGCTCGATGAGGATGTCCTTTGGTTGCTAATAAACATACCTCCGAACAACTCCTTGTCCAAAAACCAAGTCCTACAAAAAAGGTATCTGCTTTCGGATTCTGCTTTATCCAGTTAAAAGCACAGGTCTTATACTGAAATCCCCAGCTTTCAATAACTGAAAGCCCTTCTCTGAGTTTCGGAAACGTAACCCACAAAAACAGCACTGCATCATCCGCCGCAATCTCATTTACCGGAATCCCCTGAATATCAGCAATAGACATTGTCTGATATTTGGCTGCGGCAACACCTTCCCCCTTCTGGCGATCATATTTCCAGGGAGGATCAGCATAGATAATGTTGTATTTTTTTCTCATACCATCGGTTTTATCATCCACATTACCCCTGTTTGTTTCCAAAATAATCTGCTCTTTTACCATATTTTTTCTCCTTTCCCATCAAAATAGCCGGTCTTTCCCCGACTTGTTTAGCGGTAAACACCCCCTTCCCTCTGATCTGCCTGTTCTCCATCCTGTTGATCCGTATTATTTTCCGGCTCACACTTCACTACAAATCGTTTTGTGCCATGCTCCGCACAAGTAAAGAGCGTAAGGCTTTCCTCCTCTGTCTGCTCCGTCACCCATTCATCGTATGGATTTACGACGTTCATCTCTCTTACCGTGTATTCATGCTTTTCCTTCTTTCTATTCGTAAGCACGACCTTCGCCCCGGCTTCTATGTTGCATAGATAAGTAAAATACACTCCACGGCGGCTGCCATTATGTCCGGCAAGAACACAGTTTCCTTTCCCACAAAGCTCTGTTGTATTAGTCATATGACCAATGCCCTCATTAAGCTGCACGCTGCCGGCTCCTTCAAATACCGGATATTTAATGTCTAAGCTCGGTATTTCAATAATCCCGACAACACCCTCCTGTAATAAAAGGGAATCTTTCTTTTTATGATCTTTTTTGTTCTGCTTCTCTTCATTCTGTTCCTCCTCAAACGCTTTCATATAACGGTTACTTCTCTCCTGCTCTTTCATCCGCAAAAGAAAGGGGATTGCGACAATGGCAACCCCCAGTAAAATCAACACAATATCCTTTTTTATTCGTCTCTTCATCGGTAATCCTTCCTTTCTCCATACGGATAAGCATTCTCTGCTACCTGACTGATCTCCTGCCCGTTTTCTTCTGTGATCGGTTTATTCTCCAGATCAAGCTGGGTATTGAGTTCAAACTGTCTGGCAGTCTTGCTTTTCAATTCTTCCTCGTAGGCAAACGGCTTTTCGTATTCTGCCTTTGCCTGTTCCATATCACGCTGATACTGCTCTAACTTCTTCTCCAGAAATTCAATATTTCCATCCATTCCATTGAAGCAGTTTTCCAGTTTGACCATACATCCCACCGGGGAGTTGGATAATTCCACCTTGTAATCGGTTCGCCCATGCAGGATCAGATAATTCACACCGATAAAGTTTTTCTCCACCTGCACCTCAAAACCACGGTACTCTCCGATTCCGGTTGCCTCTCCAACCTTGCATTTACTGACTGCTGCCAACACCGCCGTGCCGCCATCCACACGCTCATGAAAGGTCATATTTCCCACTTTAATGGCAAACTCCTCATCCGCTGCAAGCACCTGTTCATCCCGTTTCTTAATATCTGCATGAACACAGTTCAGCTTTTCATTTGCCGCAGCGATCAGTTTCGGAAATTTGATCATAAACTGATCCTGCAGGCTGTAATGCTGACTGTCATAGGATGCCTTTAACATCTTGAGTCTCTGCACCTCATTATCCACTTCCATCTTTTCTTTGATCAATGGATTTCCGGTTGCCACAGCCTTAATCTCTGCATATGACAATGTTGCTTCGTCGATATCCTCACAGCTTCTCGAAATGGACTTGCTGGTCATCACCTGTGAGATAAAACGCTGTTTGTTCTCCACAAGGCTCCAACTGTATGCATCAAAGGTTCCTTTCGTAACATAACGGTATACCGCCACTTCACTGTTTTCATTTCCCTGCCGCAAGCCTCGTCCTTCTCTCTGCTCGATAGAGGAAGGCTTCCATGGACAATCCACATGATGCATTGCCGTAAGATGTGTCTGCACATTAACACCGGTTCCGCATTTATCGGTAGAACCGATCAAAATCCGCTTTGTTCCAGACCGCATTTCACGAAAAAGGGCATCCCTTGCAGCGTCAGTCTTGGCATCATGAATAAATGCAATCTGATCCGCCGGGATACCCTGCTTTACAAGTTCTGTTTTCAGATAATTATACACATCAAAGGTATCTGCCTCTGCCCACGAAACGGTAAGCATCTCTTCTTTCCAACCGGATCTTGGTGTACCGATATCGGAAAAGATAAGCTGTGTGCCAATGATTCCCTCCTGCTCTGCTTTCCGGTATTCATACAACACATTTTCCACTACCTTATTAAGCTTTCCATCAACATTATTCGGTGCATCCGGCATCAACAGCCGTGCATCCGTACCGAGAAGCCTTGCCTCATGAGTGATCTTTAAGAAATTATCCTCACTGGGATCAACCCCTCCGCTTCGGATACGCTCTGCCCTTGCAACAAATTCCTCCATGACCTGCTTCACATACCAGTCCGGCTCACTCTCCACGATGATATACTTACCGCCACGAAGTTCCGGCACATCCAGATCCAACATGTCCCTTGTCTGAATATCTGCCACCTCTTTGAACAGATTCATAAGCTCCGGCAGATTTGTAAACTTATTAAATCTCGTCTTAAAACGAAATCCGCTTCCCTCAACAGTAAGCTCTAATGCTGTGGTCTGTTCTCCAAAGTTTGCCGCCCAACTGTCAAAATGGTAAATGCCTAGCTGCTCCAAGGTGTCTTTCTGCAGGAAACTCTGCATGACATACATCTCGCACATCGTATTGCTGATCGGTGTTCCGGTTGCAAATACAATGCCCCTCCCACCATTTAACTCGTTGATGTATTCACACTTCAAAAACATATCCATGGCTCTCTGGCTGCCGGTCCCGGTAATCCCGGAAACATTCATCTTACTAAAGATGGCAAGGTTCTTAAATGCATGTGCCTCATCGACCATAATAGAATCAATGCCAAGCTCCTCAAAGGTAATCAGATCATCTTTCCTCTCTTCCGAGGTCATCTTTTTGATCTGCTCCTCAAGCCGCTTTTTCTGTGATTCCATCTGTTTGATCGTCCACCGCTCACTGTTTTGTGACTTCATCTCATCAATCGCATGGGCAATCTCCTCAATCTGTTTCCGGATCATCGCCTCCTTGCGCTCCGGTGAAATAGGAATCTTTTCAAACTGCGAATGGCTCATAATGATACAGTCATAATCTCCTGTCGCAATCCTTGAGATAAACTGTTTCCGCCTGCTCTTTTCAAAGTCCCGCTCGGTTGCCACCAGAATGTTTGCCGATGGATAAAGCCTTAAGAACTCACTTGCCATCTGCCCGATCAATGCCTTTGGCACAACCATCGCTGTCTTATTTGCAAGCCCAAGCCGTTTCTGTTCCATACATGCTGCCATCATCTCAAAGCTCTTTCCTGCTCCGACACAGTGTGCTAACAGCGTGTTTCCTCCCATCAGCACTCTGGCGATCGCATTAACCTGATGTGGCTTCAAATGAATATCCGGATTCATCCCTGGAAATTCCAAATGACTGCCATCATACTCCCGAAGCCGGACATTGTTAAAGGTTTCATTATAATAATTCACATACTTATTACGCCGCTCCGGTTCTGCAAAGATCCATTCCTTAAAGGCTTCTTTCATCTGGTTCTGCTTCTCTCTTGCAAGCATCGTTTCCTTCTGATTGATCTCATAATGGTATCTGCCATCTCCATCCTCAATGCGGTCACGCACGGTTACGGTTCTGAGATTCAGCGTTGTCTCAAAGATCGTATAGGCATCCATACGGGAAGTACCATAGGTTTTACTGGCAGCCACCGAGGATTTGTCATATGACTTATTCTCAATAAACCACTCCATCGTATATTTATTCAGATGGATCTGTATGCCGGAACTATAGTAGGTACTCCGTACTGCCCGTGACCGGCGTGGTGTGTCAAGAAGTTCAAAAATAAACGCTTCATAATCTTCCGGCTCGATCCATGTTGTTCCGATACGCACATCAATCTCGGATGCATCCAGATCTTTCGGCTGTACCTGCTCTAAGGCAGTCACATTATCCGCAAACAGTTCCGGATGTTCCTTTGCCACAGCATTTGCAAGGCGCAGCTTATCCCGGACATTGCCGGACAGGTATTCGTCTGCTGTTTCCCATCCATGATCCGGATCGTGTTCGTTATACTCCATCGGATTTAAGAAGATCAGTCCATTCAGCTCCTCAATAAGTTTTGCTCTGGAGAGCTCTGCTGCCAGATCATCCGAAAAATGAATCTCCTCCGGTGTGGTGTTATTCTCTTTTGCCAGCTTCTCTTTTACTAAAGTCAGATCCGGCTGATAAATACTAAGCATAAATGCGATGTTTACACCGTTAAACTCATTCACGGATACATTCAGTGCTTCTACGGCTGTTTCCACATGATCCACTGCCTGCTTTGCCTTAATCGTCTGCCGGGTAAACATATCTGCCTTTGAAACCACTCCGTCCTCATCCACCATTTCCAAGGAACAAAGTAAAGGGTAATCACCATCGTCCCGAAAGGCTCTGGCATTCCCCTTTGCTGTGATATAACCATATTTTTTTGTAAATTGGTCATATACGGTATTTAATTCCTCCTGTGCCTGCCTTAATGCCTGTTCACTGCACCCGGACAACTGAATGTCGATCAAATGCCTTGTAGCGGTGCGTATGACATCCATGCCCTTAATTCTTTCAAGCACCTTATCTCCCACCTCCTGTCTGACCATCCGTGAGTCCTTCCGGAAATAGAGAACACCATCAATGAATGTATAGGTAAAGTTCTTCACATCAGGATCTGCCGGAAGATATTCCTCCGGTTCTTCCCCCTCCTCTACCGTGCGTTCAAAATCGGTGATCTGAGCATGAATATTAGAAACCGCACGGGAAAGTGCTTCCTGCAGGTCAAAATCCGGATCATCGTTGACACAGGCTGTCAGATTACTGTTTTCTCCAAACCTTCCTGTATCCCGTATCATGTACCCCAGGATCATCTCCGGGTGCTCCACAAAATAGCTGTTGACCGGGATTTTATCCTCTGTCAGTCCCAAATGCACCCAGTCCGGCTCCGTCACAATCTTTCTCTCCCGTTTCTGAAAGAATAGAATATCACTGGTCACTTCCGTTCCGGCATCTGCCTTAAAAGCTGTATTGGGAAGTCGTATTGCTCCTATGAGTTCAGCCCTTTGTGCAAGATATTTACGCACCGTACTATTCTGCTTATCTAATGTTCCCTTTGTGGTAATTACCGCCACAATACCTCCCGGTCGCACATGATCAATTGACTTTGCAATAAAGTGATCGTGTACCTTAAACTCCATCGCATTGTGCTTGCGGTCATACAGCTTGAAATCTCCAAACGGTACATTTCCAATGACGGCATCAAAGAAGTTATCCTCATAATCTACCATCTCAAATCCTGCAATTCGGATATCCGCGTTTGGATACAACAGTCTTGCAATACGACCACTGATATCATCCTTTTCCACACCGTATAGCTGACAGTTTCTCTCCAGCTCTTTTGGCATACTTCCAAAAAAGTTACCAATACCCATGCTCGGCTCCAGAATATTTCCCTTGGTGAATCCAAACTGCGATAATGCCTGATACATTACCCCAGCTATCTCCGGCGGTGTATAAAACGCATCTGTCACGGTTTCTCTTGCCGCCTGATACTCTGCCTCCGTTAACAACTCCTTTAACTGTTCATACTCCTGTTTCCAACTATCGTTATCCGGATCAAATGCCTGCGGCAGTCCACCCCAGCCGACATACCGGGCTAAAATATCCTGTTCTTTTACCGTTGCCGGACGGTGTTCATTCTCCACCTTTTTCAAGGTTTTGATCGCCGTAATGTTCCAGTCAAATCGTGCCTTGGGACCGGCATGGGTTTCCGTAAAAGAATCCATGTGATAATTCTCTACCGGATATTCTTCGGGATGCTCTGCCTCATAGCGTTCATCCGCCCGCCTGCGGTCTTCCTCTAAGATTTCCTCAATCTCATCATCGGTAAGCTCATGCTCCTCCTCTTCAAGAATCTCCCGATACTCTGCATCAATGACTTCATCTTCTTCCTCGTAATCCGGTTCGATATCCTCCTTTATCACAGGCTGGTAATAGTCCCCGGTTAAGATCAGTGCACCGATCTCTGCCTCAATGGTTGTCCAGCTTACATAACCTTCCTTTTCGCCTTCCTCATCTCTCCACTGCAGCCGGAGTCCTTTCCCATGAAAGGTATCATATCCATGCAGTCCGTAACCTTCCAGTGGCCAGCCGGCACCACCCTGCCCATATTCCTTTCGAATGGCTGACACTCTTTCCTTTTTATCCGTAATATTCTGATAGAATCCGTAAATTCTCTCTTTTCCATTCTGAAAGCCACTGCCGCGAAGCAATGTCTGCACCACAAATTCATGAGGAATGGTTTTCTCCTTTTTGGGATTGAGGTAGGTATATTTTCCCGATGCTCTGGCAGCTTCTTCCTGTGCTCTCAGTTCATCCATAAATGTACTGGCAGCACGATCAGGAAGTCCGACTGCAGGTGTCCCCATAAAATCAAAAAGAGAAGCCTGATGGTAAATGGCTTCTCTTTCTTCACTGCCAAATGAATCCAGTTCATTCAGCTCTCTATTCAGTTCTTGTTCGGTTTCTAGTGATATTTGTTCACGATCTGGTGAAGAACGATCTCCTCTGCCATCCGCTGTCCCTGCTCCCGGATCTCCCACATCTCCATGGTCGATGCCGGATCTTTCGGTTTGTGGCTTTTCAGATACTTCTCCATGATCTGCTCCAGAAGCCGGTTTGCTTCCTCCTCCACCTTCGACAATACTTCCGTCAGTCTCCCGAACCGGATCAGACTGCGGTAACGGCTGTAATAATTCTCCTTCAGATAATCCGCTGCCATGATTCCGAACTTCCCTAGTGTCCGTCCTGTGTCCGGCTCCGCTGTGATGTTCGGATACAGCATTCCGTCCTTCCCTTCGTGATAAGTCAGCTCGATCGTATCCATGCTGCATACTCCTTTCTCGCTTCATCTGCGATATACTGTGGTTAATGTTTCTAAGAACAGTACAGGAGACGTCACATACCAGAGTACCAAGTGCGTAAATATCATCTTCTCTTTTGATATTTACAATCTGACTCAAATCTTGTTCTTTGCTAGACAAGTCAAAACCACATCTTGTTCCTACGACATACAGAATACTATTATAAATCAGTTCCCGTGCCGCAAGCTCCGGCGTTTCTTTCTCTTCGCCAATTATCACACGCCCTGTAAGCGTTTCGACCTCAGAAAAACGCTCTCTGAAATCTTCTTTTATTATGCCTTCTATTTGCGATTTTGTAAAGTCTTTCAGAACAAACATTCGATCTTTTTTTAGATTCCCCTCATGCTTTTCTACTGCTCCTGTCTCTTCCAGATAACTGACAAACTGCTCCAGATTATCTCCTGCAAGGCTCCATGTCAGCTCTCTTTTTCTTCCTCCGGTATCACTGATATCAAAGACATGCCGGATATAGGACTTACTAAGTGCCCTTGATGGATAAACCACAATCCCCTTGCTGCCCCGTTTCACATAACGGTCTACCTTTTTCCACGAATCATAGTCTGCCACCAATGTTGCAGACGGCTTCTGGGCATATACCATTAAGACATTATCAAACTCATAACGGTAGATCTGCCCTGCCAGCCTGCATACATCTTTCCATGCTTCTTCTGTCTTTGTAACCTTATCAATGACATCGGCGTAAATAATTCTTGCTTTATAATCTACGCTCATACGCCATCCTCCTATCTCTGTGTATGCTTCACAGGAATGTAGTCCACTCCCTTATAATCGTCTGCATTCAGAACAACCTCAGATCGTTCATACATTTCCATTGCCTTATCAATCGCATCTCCCAATGTGTCTGCCTTGATGTTCTCGACACGAGACAAAATTTCACGGATCTCAATGTCAAACTCCCTGCCCTCGATCTGATACGGCTTGCTGTACTCTCTTTTGAGTCTCGCAAAATCAATCACTGATGGCATATTGGACAGATACAGACCGTGTCCCCATTCAATCCCAATCTCACCCTCCTGTTTCTCTGGTGCAAACTTCGGCTGCCGCAGGTACAATCTCGTATCAATTCCAACTAAAAACTGCCCTGAAGAGATATCCATCAATAAAAGATTATGCTCCGAAAATCTTTCAAGCAGTTTATAATCGCATCCATTAAAGTTGTGAAGAATCTCTCCAACAACCAAATCCCTTCCCAGCTCCTGATAAGAATATTGACCAACCGTGTGCTTTCCATCTGTTGTCATTCCTCTGCTACGAAGTTCTTCCAGGCATTCTTTACTGCTGATATCCTCATCAAATCGAAAGTTCTTATCATCATTAAATGTTCCACACAAAAAATAACTAATCTCCTGACTATTTGCACAGATTCTGGCATAAAATGACTGATTTGCGGAATGATACCAATCCGCCCATGAATCAATCTTTTTGCTTCGTATATCCATAAGTTCCCTTGCCATCAAAACTGCTTCCAACTTATCGTTCGCAAATGGAACAATACGCTGCTTTATAAAATCATCAAAAGTCAGAAGTGAATTTGTTTCCTGTCCCTTTCTGTTTTCAATCACCATTACCATATCCTCTGCTTTCATTACACTTGCTCCTTTCCATCTGCCAGCCACTAATACGGTCTGGCATAAAATACCACATGGTTTGTCCGAAGGGGATCTAACACCACACCCCGGTTTTCGTTCGCTGCATGTACCATCTTTCCATCTCCAACATAGATTGCTACATGAGAGATATTCCGAAATTCTCCGTTTTCTTTATACGAATAAAAGATTAGATCTCCCGGTTTCAGATCCTTTTTGTTGATGATCATGGCATTCTGATAGCAGTATTCTCCCTGCGTGGATGCAGTTGCCGGAAGATTGATACCAACCTCTTTATACAGCCTCTGCACCAGTGAACTGCAGTCATAGTACCCTTCCTCATATCGTCTTTCCTGACTGTAATGGCACCCGATCTTTGTCATGGCAAGTTCTGCCACGGCTCCACCACCTGCTACATCATAGTAAGAATCCCACAGATCCGAATCCATCATTTCTTTTAATAACTTCACCTGGTCAGCACTTAACTTATCAAGAGCGATATAGTCCTCATAAGTCAGATTGTGCACCAAGGTTCCGGACATGGAAACCTCAACCGTGTTTTCATCACCATCTGCAAGATATGCCTTTACTTTCCGTTTTCCCCATGCCTGCGCCTCGGCATGAGTATCAAAATAAATGTCAAAGTCTGTTCCATATCTCGCAAAGTTTCCGGTATCCTCTACCTTATAGGTATGACCATTCATTACAATCTTTGTTCCCATCGGCACTTTCGGACTGTGGGCATCCACGGCAAGTGTATGATTACCTTTTGGAACCGTTCCGGATGCCGTATGACCTCCCGCCCACTGACCGCAGCAGATGGAACAACTGCAGTATCCAGTAGTCACTACTTCTCCCAAAGATGCCCCTGCCGGAATCTGTGCCGTGCTGCTGGAAGAATCATAATAATTCATCTCATCAAACACCTTTTTCAGATTCTTCTTTCCCTCTTCATCCATCACAAATCCAGCCTGTCCGGTTCCATATTTCACCATATACACCATGAGCGTATCATTGAAGTTAGACACCGGAGCACCATCCTCCGTGTTTTGATAGGTGATGACATAATCATCCTTTTCCAATTTCATGATCTGATCATTAAATTCCTTGTAATATTCACAAAGCACGGTGCGTGGACTGTCATATCCCGTATCCGGCTGCGGAAAAAAGATGGATAACGGTGAATTATAAATTACTGCGATCACCGCAACCACGATCACACCGATAATCCCAACCACCGCAAAAAGACCCAACAAAACAGGAGCTAATGCTGTCATAATCATCTGCACAGCCATCATCACAGCAGCCTTTGCTGTTTTTGTTGTGCCTTCTATCAATCCGTCCTGAGAAAACTCTTTCTCTGTTGAAAATTTATCCAGAAACGAATTTAACATCTGACTTTTCACAAAAGAGTGGACACCGGAACCGCCCTGCCTGCTTTTATTCTGTCCCTTCCTGCCTGTCTCTTTCTTACCAGCCGCCTTTCTTCGCATTTTATTGGAAACCTGAGCATGTTCCGTATCAGAATGTACTCTGCTGTTTCTCTTTTTCTGACTGCTTCTGTCCCGATGCTTCTTTCTCCGGTATAGCTGTTTCCCCTTTTCGGCTGCCGACTGCACCGGATAGACTGCCGTCTGGATCATTTCCACACTATCCCGGATCTCCTCCCCTCCATCCATCTGCTCCGATGCCTTTTTCACACTGACAGATGCCATCGTATAGAGTTTTCGGTTACGAACCTTTACAGAAGAATCTGGTTTTTCTTTTTTATCCGCTCTGCCTTTTCCTCGCACCTGAATATAGGATTTTGGTTTATCATTGCCTGTCAGTTTCTTTTTCTTCTGTATATGAAGCGTCGGTTTCTTCCGGGTATGAAGAACCATCGGCTTTTCCTCAACTTTTCTAATCTTCATTCGTTCTTCACCACCTTAAAACAAGAACCGGAGAATTGCTCCTCCGGCTCTCTTTTCCTTATTCATAAATCAGCCAGCAGTTATCCTGCTCTTTCTTTTCCTTACTTCGTACAGGCTCATAGATCTTGACATCCGTTTCCGGTGCTTCATCTAAATCAGAATCTCCATTCCATTCATCCGAAGTAAAGACGGAATCCTGTGTTCCATCGTCAGCTTCCGAAAAATCCTCTGTCATCTCATCCGAATGATACCCGTGAAAGATACTATCTTCACCGACCATTCCCATTGCAATCTTCTCATGAATATTTGTGTTATACAGTTTGTAAAGATCACTGTCCTTACTGATCTGATTATCAAAAGGAATGACCACACTGCCACATTTCAACAATCCGGTTCCGCTTGGAGAATTATGCACATACTGAAGCTGCGCATCCGATACTCCAATTACTTCTGCTAACTTGGCACTGTCCACATTTGCCTGTTTTAACAATGCTACAAACTCGCTGTTGGAAAGCAGTGTCATCGCAATATAGTTCTGCAGCAGATCAACCACATTCTGAGTGATACCGGTACAAAGACCTCCCTGCTTTCTCACTTTTTTCCACAACTGCTGTAAATAAGTCGCACTATAATCACTGTTTAAGAGCACATGACACTCATCAATATAAAGCCATGTCGCACGACCACGCTTTCCATTATCAATGATCCTCTGCTGGATCGCTTCCATCATCACAAGCATTGCCACCGGAGCAAGCTGGCTTCCCAGATCCTGAATGCCATATACTGTAAAACGGTTGTCCACATCTACATTGGTCTGGTGGTTAAAGATATTAAGGGAACCTTCTACAAAAAGTTCCAAAGATAACGCAAGCTCTTGTGCCTCCATCTCTTTCTGTGACTTTAAAATATGATAAAAGTCCGTCATAACAGGGACTTTTTTTACTTTCCACGCCCGCATATACAATTCACGAATACAGCGGTCAATGATACTGTGGTGTTTCTGGTTCAATGCGTTGCCAAGAAGCTGGTCACAAAGACTTAGCATGAATTCTGACTTATCTGCGATCACATCACGAATACCCCTCTCGTTCATATGAGCAAGATCGGCAGCTAACGGATTCACATAGTTCTTCGTATAGGCAGATAAATTCACAATCGCCCCGCCAAATGTATCAGCAATGTCAAAATACTCATTCATCGGATCAATAACGATCACATCATCCGGTGTATTTAAGAACACATTTCCCATTTCCTGCTTTGCAAAGAAAGATTTACCGGAACCCGGTACACCAAAGATAAAACCATTACCGTTGATCAGACCTTTGCGGTTCCCCACATTGATGTTCTTACTGATCTGGTTGATTCCGTAGTAATTTCCACCGACGGCATTTAATTCCTGCACATTAAAAGGCATTAAAACAGCCACCGACTGTGTCAGCATGGTACGCATGGTTTCCACCTGTCGTACCCCGATCGGAAGTGCTGTATTTAATGCCTCTCTCTGTTTCAGATAGTGCGTATCAATGGTTACGGAGTTTCGTTTTCCAATGGTTTCCACCGTCTCCGTCACACTCTCCAGTTCCTCCTTACTCTCTGCCACGATGATCAATGTCACTGCCACATAGAAAAGACACTGGTCATTTTCGCGGACATCATCCATGATCTCCTCAATCTCTTTTTTCTCGGTACGCTTCGCATATGAGATTTCCGTAGAAAAATCATTGTTTTTGTTTCTCACACGCTGCTGCTTGATAATATCTGATTCGATACCAAGATACTTTTTCTGCAGGGTTTTCGTGGTGAGATCCTTCGGGATCGGAACCACATCAATACTGGTAATGGAATGAACCGGAAGAGATGTGATCTCATTTAAGAAGCGGTCTGACAGACTGCTCGGATACTTTTTAATAAACATTGCCCGGATATACTTTCCCTCATCCTCGATATGATCCGGGAAGTATTTCAGCATCCCGTTACAAAGATCATTGCGGAAATCCGCTCCTACTTTTCTGGCGTGTTTCAGATCAAAAGAAAATCCTTCCTCCTCGCCAAGATGATAGAAATCGTGAAGCACTTTGATCCGCTCATTGCCGCTTAATGCCACAATGTCTGTGCCAAGCTCTCCAAACGCCTTATTGATTGTTGCCTCCAGAGTGGCAAACTGTGCCTTTGCTTCCTCAAAGTTCTTTCGCTCGATCGTCAGTGTCAGATAACGCTCCTGCTCGATCCCCTGTCTGCCCTCTCGGATCTTATCCTCAATGATCTCGTTGTAGATCTTGCGGAATTTGTCGAATTCATCATACTGATACTGTAATAAAATCTCTTCTCGAAGATTCTGCATATCTTTATTCTTGTTGTTCACAGTGATCTTAAAGTTACAATCCAGTGAATTTAAGAACTTGCAGTATCGCTCAAAAATGTCAATCTGCTCCTCCTCATTCGTGGTGGTATAGTTAATGTCCCGGAAACGGTAACATTTGCTGAAGTGATTTCTGCTCACTTCAAAAATTCCATTCTCCGCCACCTTCATAATTTCTATTGTTTCCTGAATGGATTTGGGAGTCTTATATAATGGCACACTCGCCTTTTTTAACTCCTTAAATCCGTCTGCAAATAATCCCATCTGCATCTCCTCCTATCTCAAATACTTGTACCAATAAGCAGCCGCACCCACTGCAGCGATAAACACTGCCATCAGTATCATCATCAAAATCATCTTTTTCTGTGCTTTCTTAAAATCCCCCTTGTTATCCGTGCTGTCGGCTTTCTTCTGCTTTCCCTTCTCCGCCTGATCTGACGAAAAATCTGACATTTGCCCTTCCGTGGAAATATAAGTCAGCGTCCGATTGCCAAAAGCAAAGTGCAGCTTTAACTTCATCATTTCCACAAAAGTCATGCCGTTGTAGGAATAAAATCCGGTCAATGCAATCGGTGCAACCACCGGAATTGCAATGTAAGCACTGGTTGTCAGCCCCACATACGGATAAGTAAGAAGCACGATCCCACCTCCTACGATCAGGGAAATAATAGAAAAAATCAGTTGTCTGGCGGTAAGACCAAGAACAACTGATTCCTTGTAATTATCAATATTCTTATTTACTTCAATAACCATGCTAACGCCCTCCTCTGTCCTGTTCTCTTTCTTCTGTTTTCTCTGCTTCCAGACCATTGATCTGTTCGTAGCAACGCATTCCATCCGGATCAATTTCTCTGAGCCTGTCCGGATCAAAGGTATAAAGCGGATATTCATGATAACCACTGACTGCCGTGAATCCGGAGAACTCTCCAAGCTCATTGTCTTTTATAAACTCCTCAGCCTTTGACAGGTTGTTGGTATCCACATACGCACAATATTCCGGGCAGGGTGCGTCAATGTTTACCGTCAGATTGGCAAACATATCCGGTCCTTCATTCAGCCCAATATACAGCCGGTTATTGTTCATATACCCCCTCACTGTTGCTGTCAAAGAAACCTCTCCTGTAAAATCGCTGTTATATTTCATAATCTCTGGCATATTTCTCATCCTTTCCTATAATCCCAGTGCCTTACTGGTTAAACTCTGTGCTCCTTTCACACTCCCCACGGTAAGTGCCACCGTAAAAGTCATTTCACACAAATAAATCAATGTTTTCGTCCAGTCTGCATAATCTCCGGCAAAACTCGGCAGCCCCGCATTGATAAATGCATTGCATACCACGATCGCCAATGCCATCGTCACTGCCTCAAAACATACCGACAGAAAATACTTGCAGTATGTCGCACAGGTATGTGCCACCACCCGGTTTCCGCTCATCGTTGAAAATGCGATAGAGCCAAGAGGCACGATCACAAGCAGCTTTAAGAAGCGGAAATATACCGTGTAGATCAAAAAGAAGCCGCAGATGATCACAATGATGGATAACAGTGATGCTAAGATCAGCATGATCAGACTTTCTCCAAAACCAAGGTTCTTGATCACATCCGCCTGCTCTGTGGCAACCTTCAGCTCTATTCTGTCCCCCTCGGCAATGAGTCCTACCAATGCTCCCACCGACTTGAAAAACGCTTTCATGATCGTGACATTATTGGCTACCAGATATTCCGCAAGTCCAAGCCGGATCAGAATACGAAGGATCACTTCAAACCGCATCTCCTCCCGTATGTCGATACTCTCTGAACAAAATCCGATCACAAAGAATAACACCACCAAAGAGGAGCCTACTGCCACAAAGACCGGCTCCAATCCTTCAATGACATCCCACGGTTTGCCGTCCTTAAAGGCAGTAGGTGACTGACCAAGAAGTGCAAATACGAGGGATACCTGATTATTCCAGAATGCAAAGATCACATTCAGAAGATCTAAGATCTTATCCCCCAGCTTAAAAATGTCCATGTCGATTCACCTCTCTCTTTCTTAGAATCCAAGAAATGTCAGCACGGACGAAATGCCCGCCATCATAACTCCTGCTACGATTCCTTTCAGTGCAGAATTCATCGTAGAAGAATCCTGCTGTTGATATGCCTGTGCAAACTCCATCACATTCTTTGCCAGAATAATGACACCTACAGCACCAATTACAGCAATGATCAGAGTCTTTAAGTTATCTAAAGGCTTTGTCACGGCTGCAGTACCGCCTCCGTCTCCTCCGGCGGCATAAACTTTCGTAGATACACTTGCCATCGTCATTATGGTTGCTGCCATTGCCGGCAGAAGCACTCTCTTTCCAAATCGTTTCATCTTATTTCTCATAGTCGAAAATCTCCTTTCCAAATAAAAACGGAGACAAAAAATGGATAGAGTTGATCTATCCGGCTTGTCTCCACCAGATGGATCAACTCCATCCACTTATCTTTCTTATATCTGATCGGGGATACCCCGTTATTACATAAAATCAGGCTTTCCCTGATGCGTCTGCATATCCATCACTCCTTTCCTCTCTAACACATCACTGTGCACTTTCGTACTGTCTGCGGATCTCCATCATCCTTGTGACCGGTGTATCCGGATAGAAATACGAAAGAATGATATCCTTTGGCACACGCACATCCATTGCCCTCTGTAACTCCGCTTTCTGTTCCTTCGTAAAGGACATATGCATCAGACGGTATGGAATGTTATTAGATGCTTCTTCCTTTTCATCCTGTGCATACATAAGCTCCTTCGCCTGTTCCTCATGAAATTCCTCTACAGTCTGTGCTTCATCCATATCCATAAACCGTTTCTTTAGATCCACCTGCCCAAGCAGTAAGAATACCTCATAGGACAGCTTATCAATATATACCTGTTCCCCTTTTTTCTGCAGCTCCTCATAATAGGATAATGCCTTATCGTTTAAGATGGTAAATGCCGGTTCTGTAACAGAATCTTCCGACACGCTATTTCTTACATGCACATACGGCTCTCCCTCACCATCTGCACTCTGAGCAAACATCGGATGTCCGAACGGGCTAAACTTATCATCAAGGATCGGATCAAATCCACGGATAAAGATCAGACACTTTTTATTGTCCATCTTGCGTACTTCATCCGGCATCATAATCTCTCTTCCAAGGACATCATAGTTTCTGGAAGAGCTGCCTTGCCGTCCTCTCGTTTCGCCACTGGATTTCTTATCAATCGTAGACTTTCCGAGCAGCTTTGAGATGTATTCATGGGTACTCTGTTCATTTCCTCCTAAATACACCAGCGTATCACAGTTACCGGGAATCGTTTCCCAAGTGTCCTTAAACAACGCTTTTAGCTGTGCTAAGTTCTGAATGATGATCACAGAAGAAATCTCTCTGGACCGCATCGTAGAAAGCAGGGAACAATAATCATCCGGCAGGGCAACATTTGCAAATTCATCCAGCATAAATGTGACATGGATCGGAAGTCTGCCTCCACAGTTAAAGTCCGCCTGAAAATACAGCTCCTGAAAGATCTGTGTATATAGCATACCGATAATGAAATTATAGGTTTTATCCGAATCCGGGATCACACAAAACAATGCTGTTTTCGTTTCCGCATCTCCATTTACTCCTACACCAAGCTCTGCCAGATTAAGCTCATCCTTTGATAACAGGCGAAGAACCTGCTTATTCTCCAATGTTGCCAGTCTGGAATTGGCACTGATAATAATAGAACGAACCGTATCTCCGGCACCACGCATACACTTGTTATACTGCTTAACCGCCGGATGATTTAAGCCAAGCGGGCTGCTTTCCTCCAGAAATTTCATCCGGACATCAAGTGGCGATGGCTTCCCTTTTTCGGTCACTTCCGCTTCTCCCATCAGCTTTAATACAGTAGCAAAGTTTCTTTTTTCCGGCTTTTCCTCCAGCCAGACATAATAAAAGAGAGCCTGTAAAAATAAGCCCTCTGCCTTTTCCCAGAAAGGATCGCTCGGAGTCGATCCCTTTGGTGTCGTATTACTCATAATGTTTGTGATCAGCTTGACCACATCCGTTTCTTCTCTTATATAAGAGAATGGATTGTAACAATCCGACTTGTCCATCTCCAACAGGTTGATCACTTTTACATTGTAACCATTCGCTTTTAACATTGCTCCGGTACTGCGAAGGATCTCTCCTTTGGGATCGGTAATAATAAAAGAACTGTTCATCTGCATCAGATTCGGTTTTACCTCATAGAAGGTTTTTCCTGCTCCGGAACCACCGATGATCAGCATATTGTTATTTAACTTCGTTTGTCTGGTATTCAGACTCATACGCACATTCTGACTTAGGATACGGTTATTTGTCTCCTCTTTATCCGCTAATACATTATTAACCTGTTTCACATTTGCCAGTTTGGAAGTACCAAATTCCTTTCCGGGCATATAATTTCGCTGACTGGTATAATACATAACCACACCAATCGCATAGGCAGCCAGTGCATAGCCTATCATGCGGAATGTGTACTCATTAAAATAATCCTTTAAGGGATAGGCACATACCATCTCGAACCGTTCCAGGAAAGCATTAAACTCAATGCCCTCCCTCCATGCTCCTGCCACTAGATAACCAAGATAAGAGGCAAGCACAGCTCCAAGCACGATCAGCAAAATATTGGGTTTCTTCTTTGTTGTCTGCATGACTATCTCCTCCTCACTTCACTGTGGGTACGGACCACATTCTTATCCGGTGACTGCTTCACCTTCTGATATCTTTCTCTGACCGTCCGCTCCACCCGGTCATAATGCTTGGCATACAAATCTTCTCCCTTCATGGTATAAAGGACACGGTTATCCTCAGAATAGATCTTATAATCCTTTTCCTTATCCAGATAAGTCAGAAGCGTCTTTCCATTGTGAATTTCCATAATGTCCTCTTTTCTGATCCAGATATAACCCACATTGCTGCCATACATCCCCGGTACTCTGGTTTTCACCGCATGGTCATTCTCCGCAGCGATCAACTGCTTCGTGATCGTAATGTCCGTCAGTGCCGTATTCTTTGCTGCAGCAATCTGACGCATCCGGTTTGATAATTCCTGATATCTGTTGATCCTCTTCTCAAAAGACTCCCGATCCATCACCACCGGATAATTTCCCTGTCCATCCGGTTCCGACACAACACCAATCGTCTTTAACTTATGGAGCACATCTTCAGCCTGCTTGGATTCCATCTGGAAATCATTCTGAATATCCTCCACACGGATCGCCTTTTTCTCCATAGCATAGTGACCAACCTTTTCGATCAGCCCGTCAAGGATTGGTTCGGTTACATCCGTGTGGAGACTCTTTTTTCCCTTTTTTTCTTTCTCCAGAAAATCAAGAAGCTGATTCAACTGCTCCTCGTTGCCATTCTTCAGATATTCGTCAATATCAAACATACGACCGTTCTTTAACTTCTGGCAGATCATACGAAGTCTCGGTGCCGCTTCACTGTGAAAAAGCACCTCCGTGATCCCATCCCTTCGATCTGCATCCGGCATCACAGAATATAAAATGCCGTATTTCTTTGCCAGCTTCTGAAACTTTTTTAAGTCCTCATCCGCAAAGGTAAGTACCTGTATGTCTCCACCTTTTTCCAACAATCCCTTCAGATTGGTCTTCCCCATCGTCTTTTCATGTTCCAAAAGACCGATCAGAAGATTCACGGCTTTCTGCATCATCTCAATGGAGCCGCTTCCTACTTTCATGGCAATCTCAATCGTATCGTAGCCGACACGGATAATCTGTACTGCATCACTTATCTCCGACATCCACGCTCCTCCTCTCTCACTTCATAGGCATGGTTTTCAGCCACTGCCATTTCTTCCTGCCTTCTTGTTTCGGCTGTTTCACGAAGTTTCTCACGGATCGCCTGTTCATCCATCTTTGATAACTCCGATGTACTGACCGTGATTCCCTTCTTTGCAAGAAATTCTGTAATCCTCTGCAATGCTTTCTTTTCTACATCACGATAGATAATGATCGCATTCAAAAGATTTTCCAACTTTTCCTCAATTACCTGTTCTTCTCTCGACATCAATTACCGCCTCCTACTGGTACATCTTATCTGCAAGCAGGATCTGAATCGCCTGCGCCATCTCTTCCACATCAAAACCACTGTTTATGATGTCCGACACTTCCGTATCCGTAAGACCGGACTCAATCGCTACCTGAATCTGTTCCATCTGGCTTTTGGAAAGGTCTGCTTCTTTCATCTGCTGGATCAGGTTATATTTGGCTTTACTGCGAAAACACTTCTTCCCGGCAAGGGCTAACAGATGCTCCGGTCCTTTCTTACGGATGTGTTCTATCTGCACGATCTGTGTTCCCCCATAACGGTTTGGAACAACTGCCTGATAACCAGCCTGCCATCCTGGTGTCTTTTTCTTTTCTTCTGCTACGCCCTCATTCACAGGAACCGTCCGCTCCACATTCTCCACAGACTGCGTCTGATAAGTCTGGTTCAAAAGCTGTCGCTCCAGCTCTCTGCTATCCCTTTCTTTGATCTGTTTTTCTAGTTCCCCGATTGTCCGCTTCATCTCTTCCATCTCCTTTCGCAGATTTCGTGATTCCCGCAAAGCATCATCTCTCTCATCAAGGATCTGGTTTTTCTGCTTTCGATACTCATCCATTTCCTGATCCATACTTTCACGAAGTTTAGAAACCGACTGATTCTCCTCCTGCATCTGCTCCAGTTTTCTGGTAATCTCCGCTTTCGTTTTCATCAGTTTGTTGAGCTGATCCTGCTGTGTGGAAAGTTCTGCCTCTTTCTGCTCCAGCTTTCCTTCATACTCCTTGCGGATGCTCTCCTCATCCACCAACTCAGTCTTTGGCATCTCATCCAGCTTTTTACTGACCTTCTCTATCAGCTCTGCATTCTGCGATAAAGCGGATAATTGCTCACTGATCGAATCAAGCACCTCTTTTACCTTTTCGTTTTCCTCCGGCACCGCCTGCTTTGCTTCTGCCAGACTATCCTTTACTGCCTGAAGTGCCTTACTGATCGCATGCGCTTTCATATCCGAAGTAACATTCTTCTCGATCACATCCACAGGAACCTCTGATGTGAAACGCAGGATTGTCTTAATCTGCTCTGCACTGTATCCTCCCTCTGCCAGATGTCTCACAAAATCTTCATTAACCTCATTCCTCAGTGCCAGTGACAACTGCTCTGCCTGTCCGGCAGAAAGCTTTACATCCATATAGATTGATACCTGCTTAAATGGCATCCCGTATTCTGCCATGTCATTTCTGGCAAGCTCGATCATTTCCTTGGAAAATCCCTGTGAACGCCATTTCTTAATGGCACTGCTGACATCAAATTCACTGGGACTTTTTAATACCTCATTCTCCATATTCTGTACCATCCTTTCCATAAAAAAAGACAACCTATCGTTTCGGCTGTCTGGTTTCTCTTTCTCTATTCTCAAGCATCTTCTGCTCTCGCTGCTTTTCCATGCGATCTGTTAATTCTGTGATCATCTTTTCTGCAATGACTCGCCTTCGATGTACTGCCTGCCGCTTCTCATAATTCTCGGCAATCCGGTTATGGATTCCGTTCTGGATCATATCTACCTGCTCTTTCGTATATCCCTGTTCTTTTAATTTCTCCTTCAGGGATTCATAATCATGATATTCCTTCTCAAAGAACTCATCCCCTTCCAGATAACTATGGTACGCAGGCTGTAACTGCTCCATTTCCTCGGCTGTCTGAAATAATCCCGAAAACCGCTTTTCTTCTTTACTAAGACTGCGCCGTTCCCGTCTGCTTTCTGCCTCTTTTTCCTTTAGGTTGCTGCAGGCAGCTACCAGTTCCGGCAATGTATGAATCTCATTCTCTACCAAAAACATATACTGGTCGTGACATTCATTCAGCTTCCGGATCTCATTCTTATACTGCCAAGCCTTGCTGTAAGGAAGCCGTTTCAATTTACGAATCCTGCACACCTTCGCATAGTAGGTCTTCTGTATTCCGGTGAGCTTCGTTCTCGACAAAAACTCATCTTCCGGAACCGTAATAAACTCTTTCTCTGATCTGTTTGCATAGGATTTCAGATCTTCCAAAGCAATTCTCTGTTCAATCCTATCCTCCGTATATTCTTCCCCCAGAGATTTACATCTGCAGTACCGCTGCATACCCGGCGGTTTTACGGCAAGATATTTATTCTGCTTGATCTCGTATCCCATCTCTTTTAACATATCAAGAAATTCTTCCATATCATCGGACTGCAGGATACACGCATCCAAATCCCGCCGGATCATATCTCTCCAGATCAGCTTACCATCCCGAAACTCGTTCCAGTCCTTGTAATATTCATTCTTGTGCTGTCCTGCCATTTCAATCTCCATCGTGGCAAGACCATATTCCTCACACAAACGATTTGTGATCGGCTGGATCACCTTTGCCCAGTCTCCTTTTTCATAGCGGTACTTTCTTCCGGTAATACCATTCACGCTGTTAAAAATAATGTGTCCGTGTGTATGTGCCGTATTATCATGCACCGCATAGATCGCTTCATAGCCTTGACCAAGATATTCTTCCGCAAATTTTCGGATGATCTCGAATGCAGTCCCTGGTTCCACATCTTCTTCCTCAAAAGAAATGATGATGTGATACCCCTGCCTTTTATCTGTCTTTCCAAACTTCTGCTTTGTTGCAAGCATCTGGTCAAATGCCTTTTCCGGCTGACAGTTAATCCCCGTTACATAACGCATATTTTGCGTCTTGTTCGGATCTATAATATAAGTAATCGCCGTCTGCAAATGCCTCCCGGCAAACTTTCTCCCACAGTCATTGATCGTAAGAATCTTAGTGATAGCCACAGTCGTCCACCACCTTTGCCAGCGTTTCGTTTAAACGCCGCATATAGGCAATGAGTCTTTCCTTATCCGCAGTACGATACAGATTAGAGTTATTATTAAACACAATCTCATTGATGTTGACTCCGATCCGGTTGACCTCATTGATCAACACCTTGATTCCACCACGGATCTCCGGATAATCACTGGGCTGCTGTGTGATCAGCAAGCGGAAATAATCGGATTCTGTCATTCCCGCTTCTTCTGCCTTTTTACGAAAAGCAGCGGCATCATCTGTCGTCAGACGATAATGCTTTACCACATCTTTCGCCATCAGCGCTTCCTCCCTTCTTCCCTATGTGCTGCATCCTGATACTTCATATCTTCATGGACCGCCAATGCTTCTGGCATCTGTCCTCCCGCCTGCCCGATCATGGCTCTCGCAACATTTCTCACATCACGACCATAAATTGTCTGGGCAAACATTTGATTCAATGCCGTCTCATCTTCCTTCAGTGCATCATAGGTAAACTTATATTCACAATATTCCGCAAAATCTTTCGGATGATCGACAACCGCCCTTGCTTCCTCTAACTGTTCATAATTCCATTCACAGACCAGATCAATTACCTCATCCATGGTATAAGGAACACGCTGACCGTTTTCTTCTGAAATATCCACACGCATCAGCTTTCCATCATCCAATGTGAGCATAAAATCATGCCCCTGCATATAGCCAAGGATCACTTGTGCATCCTCTTTGGAAAGTTTGATCTCTGACTGCAGTGCGTTGATCGTGATCAAAAGCTCCGACGGTTGTTTGATCTCATATACATCGCTCATCTTCCGGTACACCTCCTTTTCTTTATCCGTGCCAACTTTCAGGTTACATTTCCCTGGGAGTTCGGAAACCACGCCTTTGTGGTTTCGCCAGATACGCATTTTGTATCACAAAATGCCAGCAAAAAAAGATTTTGGCTGTCTGGTTAGGGGAGTCCCCCCTAAAACCCCCATATTTCTCACGAAAGGTTCCAAATGATATAGGAAATGCTATCAAAATCCCCAAAATATATAGAATCTGATAGCATTTTTCCTTAAAAGATATAATAAGTGATAGCATTCTCATCACCCGGATTTGTTCGTGATATAGTTTTTAATAGCAAAATCCAAAAAATATATAGTTTCTGCTATCAGCTTTCCTCAAAATATATAACTTTTGATAGCACACATTCTTCCTGTTTCCGGCAGATATATAGTTTTTGCTATCTTTTTTCAAAAATGATATAGAAAGTGCTATCATTTGAAGCGTTTTTCTATAGGATTTGATAGCATCTTACTTTTCCGCTCAGAAACAAGCCATTCATTCACATCCTTATATTTGGATGGGACAATTCCACCCGATACTAAATATCCCAGCTCTTTGTACTTTTCCATCATCTGCTGTTCTGCCTTCTGTCCTGCTTCATCATTATCCAGGCAAAAACTGATCCTACGGATATCCGGATAATCTTTCAGATACCTGTCCAAAGGAACATCTGCAACCATTCCAAGTGCAAGCAGGTCGCATTGCTTATCCGGATAGATCGTCATATAGCTTAAAAGATCAATCGCCGCTTCAAACACCACGATCTCAATACAAGCCTCCCGGTGTAAATGAAATCCATACTGTTTGTCGTTGCCCTCCACATCACACTTAAAGCTCTTTCCACTCCGGTCAAACACTCCCCGCATACTGGCAAACTTCGGAGTACCGCTCGCATCCGTCCCCACAAAGACCACATTGTGATAATTCTTTGCTTCATAAAGGATGCCGGCTTTTACAAAATGATCTACCACCTCTTTAGCAATTTCTCTCTGATTCACCAGATAGTTATACAGATAAGCATTACTCCCGGCATACTCCGGAAGTACAAATTCTTTTCTTTCCTCTGCTGCGATCCCGTTTGGTAAGATAACACCATGCAATGTTTCCTTTGATTCCAGTCTTCTATACCCGGTAAAATCAAGAAGCCAGAACACAGCTTCTTTTACATCCATTCCTGCAAATACCCGTAAAAAATCAATCTGGCTTCCGCCATTCTCTCCTTTCTCATACCTTCTGGACCATCGGAACCAATGTGTCCGGTTATAGATCCGGATGGAATCCATTTCCTTTAAGGTGTGGTACTTCCCGATCCGCCGGACGGTATATCCCAGATGAGACGCCACAGCACATAAGTCTACCGACTTCGCGATCCTAAGTTCTTCTTCCGTGAACCTCATGAGCATCTTCTCCTTTCTCCGCAACAAGCTGTTCATTCCAGTCCATGAAATGATAATCCTCTGCCAGATGAATACATGGATTCTTCATAATGCCCTTTTCCCGAAAGCTGAAATATTCCTTATTATCGCCTCCCACGATGATATGGTCCATCAATGGAATCCCGACAAGACCGGTTACCTTCTGCATCCGATCCGTTAGACGAATATCATCCTTGGATGGTGTCAGATCACCGGAAGGGTGGTTGTGTACCATGATCAATCTGGCAGCGTTTGATAAAATACTGGCTTTGAGCATGTCTCGCGGATTTACTACGGAATAATCCAGTGTACCGGCACTGACAAAACTGCAGTTGATCGGTGTACCATCTGCTTTTAAGTTAATGACGCAGACCAGCTCCCGATCCATATCACAAAGCACCTCACCAACCAGATGAACGGCAGCCTGCGGGCTGTTAAGCTTCTGGTCCGAATAAATGGGAGCATCTCTTACAAGCCGGATACTTACCACATCCAGCTTAAAAGCATCACGACTCATCCTCTGTCACCTCTTCTTTCGGAAACTCTACCGTCACCACCGTATCTTCCGGCTGACTCTGTAACAATTTCTTTAATTCCTCTACACTGTATCCACTCTGATCTGACATCGTCTGCCTCCTATCTCGCCGGACCTTCCTTTTCATAGATCATCGGCGGCTCTGCAATAACACCGTCTAACCCCTTTTCCGGCACATCTGTGGCAAGCTCCAGCTTTCTGAGATCCTTATCATAATGGTATACATTATTGGACAGCCGCTCATCCAAGGTAACAGCAGTCATATTGACATCGTGAACCATTTGTGCCAAATACTCCGGAGCTCCCATCTCTACAGATACTGCGATGGTTTCATGGATAGAGGAAGGGAGCAGATATAGATCCGTTCCTATCTGCTCTGCCAGTTTATGAAGATTTTCCTCATATAACATGGATACCGCTCCATTTATTCCCATCTCATTCGTGAGCACCCACAAGTTTTTCTCCGGAGGTATCTCCTCAAACACTCCCATAGATTCCAGTAATTCCTGTGACATTCCATCTTCGACTACCAGATCTGCCATCACTTCCTGCATTGACTTTACTCTTGGTGGGCATATACGCTTTGTATTCTCCACCGCATGCTGAAATAACTCTTCCTCTGTAAATCCACGATTGGCTGCAAAATCATTTGTAATGATCATACTCTGCATTCCATCCCTATCTATATTCACCACCCATCGGTAGATCACAGACAGATCCTGAAATCTTCTGTTGGGAACATCTTTTAAGAGTTCCTCATTCTGTGTGGAATTGACTAAACAAAGGACCACATTGTCCTGAATCTTGTCAGCATCAAGCACCGGATTTACTTTGCTCATCTCTTTCGTAGCTTCCACAACCGCATCTGCTACTTCCGCCAAAGTCGTCTGGATATCCTCATTCTGCTGATAATGCTCATACATCTCCTCCAGATAAATGTTAGGCGCTTTATTGTGATCCGGCAGCATTACCATCAGTGCATGTAAAGTCCGATTTACTTTTGGCACTGCGTGTACGGATACGGATGCCTCTTTATATTCTGCCGGAAGTGAATTTAAGATATTGTCTTTCACTACTTCCTGAAACATATTAAAATCCATCATATAATTATCATTCCTTTCTCAAATAAACAGGAGAGGTTATTTTCATAGCCTCTCCCTAAACAATCCATATGAAGTTTTATCAAACTTTTCTTCTTTTCCTTCTACGATTCAGATAAATACCCGCACCGATCAGAAGTCCTCCTGCTACACCAAACATCCAAGGCTTATAACCTCCACCGGTCTGTGGAAGTTTCGGCTTTTCCGGCTTATTCTTCAGCTTCAGTGTATAAACTACATTCTCCACAGCGCTGTCATCATACTGAAGCAGCACTTCATGCGGTGTCGTATCAATCACATACCCTTTCGCAGCCTTTGTCTCTACGACATAATAAGGAATATCTTTCTCGAAGTTCCCCTCTTCATCGTAAGTACCGATATCAAGCAGATCGGTTTTAGCATATCCCTTTTTGTCTGTGATAAGTTTTGCAAGCACTTTTCCATCTTTATTACGAAGTTCAAACTCTACTCCCTTGATCGGAGACTTTGTCTTACTGTCCGTTTTATAGATTTCAACTGCTCCCTTCACTCTTTCATCAGACATTGCAACCTTTTGGATCTCCCCGGTTTCTTCTACCGTAAATTCCACCTCATTGGCAATCAGATAACCATACGGAGAAGCAGTTTCCTTTAAGGTGTAATCCCCTGCCGGAATTGCTTCTAACTGGTGTGGCTTTCCATCGGTTACCCAGGATGCATATACCTCGCCATCGGAGTCAATCACCTCCAAGGTTGCACCTTTTAATTCCTTTCCGGTTGTAATGTCCGTTTTAGATACTTCTACAATGATCGGTGTCTCTTCGACTGTAATCTCTTTTTCAAGAACTGCCGTCAAAGGATCTTTATAGGTAAAGTCCACATCGTAGACCGTATCATCCATCACATAGCCTTCCGGAGATTCCACTTCTTTTACATAGTAGTTTGCCAGAGGAAGATCTGCTGCAAAGATTGCCTGTCCGCTGGCAGTAGTCACTGCAGTATCCACCATTGTGTCCGCCTTTACCGCAACTTCACCGTTTACATCAAGAATGTCCTCCTTCGTAAATACACCATAAGTTGCACCCTCTACCGGATTCTTTGTCACACCATCTGTTTTGATCACACTGAGTTTTGTCTTTACTCTCTCATTCACAAAATCAGCATTTCCATAAACCACATCTGTATGGTCATCCTTATAAGTAAGCTCTACCGGGAATGGCTCCTCGCAAAGCACAAATCCCTTTGGTGCTTCGATCTCAACTACCTGATACTTGCCGAGCGGAAGATCCTCCATAGATGCTTCCCCATTCTCATCGGTAGTCAGCGTGGCAACAACCGCTCCTGCAGATGCCGGAACACCATTGATCATTTCCAGTGTGCGTTTTCCGTTCTCATCTTTCTGATGATCCGGTGTGTAAATATCCTCTGCTGCGATCAACTGGAATACAGCCCCCGCAAGATTCTGTTCCTCATAGATAAAATCAAGACTTCGGTCCTCTTGATCAATGGCACTCATAATACGGTCAACGATCGTATCATACTCTGTACCGGTAAGTACCTCACCGGCTTTGGTAATACTGATACTTCCTTTTACCGGAGTATCTTCAATCACAACTTCGATCACAGGATCACCATCACTGTCCTCTTCCACCTTTACGGCTCCATCCTTTTCCACCACGAAAGGAAACTCTTCCTCGGAAATCAGATAGCCATCCGGAGCAGTGATCTCTTCCACCTGATAATTGCCATATTTCAGTTTCAATGGAGTGGTGATCGTTCCGGAATCATCGGTTGTAAATTCACTCACCTTATCCTTTCCAACCTTCTGTTCCACATATTCATCGGTATCTGTATTCCTGATCTTGAACGTAACACCGGAAAGACAGATCGTGTTGCCACTTTCTGCATCCTTTTTGACCATCCGGATATATGCCTTAAATGGTGCATCGTTTAAGATCCGGTATCTCTGCGGTGTTCTGGAATCCTCTGTCACCTCGACCGTAAAATCATCCGTCTTATACAGATTATGAGGTACTTTCGTCTCCTTCACAAGATATGTTCCATATGGAAGTTCCTTAGAGCAGGCATAGCCTTTCTCATCTGTAACCAGAGTGTCATAGACCTTAGCCGCATCCCATCCCACCTTATCAATCTCAGACTGAAGCTTTACGGTAAATTCTGCACCTTCCACATAATCCGTCTCCGTATCGTCCCCATCGGTTGATACTTTGATGATCTCAAAAGGCTGCTTCTTTACTGTTTCTACCACATGGCGGCTAACAGAAATGTTCTGGTGTGTATTTGGCTCTTTGGAATAATCAACCTCATACTTTGTTTCATCAAGCAGATATCCTTCACTTGGTTCGATCTCCTGAATATAATACTTCCCGTAATAGAGATTTCCAAAGTTAAAGTTTCCCGCTTCATCTGTCTTCACCGTTGCAAGAAGTGCTCCTGCATTTGCCGGTGTTCCGGTACTGTAAAAATCCGTCCCCACAGTCGATGTGATGTTATCGTTTCCGGCATAGGATACGATCCCTCTGCCATCCGGATAATTCACAGTCTCCAATGCATACAGTCCATAGGTTGCACCGGAAAGTCTGGCGTCCCCCTGTGGATCAGAAGTTTCTTTGTCTTTCTTATCAACGGATACATCACAGCGGATCGGCGTATTGGTCATTTCCACCGTATCGAATGAACCATAATCCGGCTTTACTTCCCATACCTTTCCATCATCACGGTATCCATCCGGGACAACCACCTCTTTCACATAATACACATCCTGCTGTTTCACAAACTTCTCAGATGCCGCTCCGTCCAGATCTTCATCATAATAAAATACCGGTACTTCTGCTCCGGTATCACCATTCATCAATACCCTCTGGGTGCAGGAAGCATCCTTAAACACGGCAAAACCGGCACCTTTGACAACATTTCCAGACTCAGAATCCGTCTTCTGTACGAGAACACCTACCGTTTCCGGTGTCTCCTTTGCCTCAAAAGCTTTTCCGGCTTTTGTAACCTTTCCACTCTCATCATACTGTGTAAAATACTCCAGACCGATTTCATACACATTTTCATCCACCTGATAACCATCCGGAGCTTTTACTTCCTTCAGGTAATACTTGGATTCTGTCAATATCTCAACTCCGGATGCTGCCAAACCGTCTGAATTGGTAACATTCAGTTTACACAACAGATCCGTGCAGGCACTATCCTCATAAAGATAATACTTTGCTCCAGCTACCGGAGTTCCTTTGTAAGAATCTGTCTTATGAAGCTGAAAACTTCCCAGCTTGTAGTTTGATGTTACCTTAACTGTCGCTTCATCCGATTTCTGATCTATAAACTCCTCCAAAAATGTGATCTTCTGCTGAGACACAACGGTCGGTGTCCACTTGGAACCACCCTTTTCATCACTGTATGCTTTTGCCCTTACTTTAATGGTGCTGTCATTCTTCGTGATCTTATCCATCGCCGTCTGATTACAGTACAGATAAAAATTGGATGACGCCTTTGACGCATCCGTCTGTGCCACACAGATATCATACTTCTTCAGATCATTTTCATCATCAATCTTTGATGCATCCGTTTTGATCTCGCCTGTGGTAAGACCTGCCGGAGCACCGCTGATCGTGTATTTGATGTTTTTGATCGTGCCCTTCTTCGTGCGGACGAACTTCTCTTTACTGCGGTATAACCCGTCAGCCACCTTTTCCCATTTACTCTTCGCCGGAGAAATAGAGTAGCTGATCGACTTGGTCAGTCCGTTGTCATTGTAGTCATCCGTGCTGTACTTCTTCGCATCTGCTACAAGTGCAGAAATCTTTGAGTACGTCCCGGTATTGCCTTTACCATAATAACTGAGCTTTACCTCACCATTCAGCACATGGATCGCTGCACCGGTAATAAAGTAATCTTCTGTCGCATGTCCGGAAGAATACTTGCTGTTGTGACAGGTTTTATTTAACTCTCTCACACCGTTCACCAGACAATAGGTGATCTCTGGCTTCACTTTCTTCGTACTGCTGGATTTGCTCACTGTTCCGTTTGTTGTCTTTTTATTCAGATCCAGACAATAAACAGAGTGGTGGTAATAATCCCCGGACTCCGAAATATATTTAACCCCCATGGAACGACCACAAAACTTTGCATAACCGGAAAATCCCACTTTCATGGAATCTTTACCATCTTTCGTTCCTGTTGCCGGTGCTGCCTTCAGCATGGCAGCCGGTGCTCTCTGAATGGATAATCCCTTTACGATCTGCGTATCAAGGTCAATATATTCCGTATCTTCACTTCCGGGGGCAGGCTCCTCGTCATCAGCAGTTTCCGTAGTATCCTCTGTCGGAGCTGCTTCTGTGTTATCTGTCTGCTCCGTAGTGATTTCTTTCACCGCGATGGTTCTATGCACCAGATAGGCATCCTTCCCGCTGACAGGTTCAACCTTATAGTAAGTATCATAATCACCCGGCTTGTCTGCATCAAAGCTTCCCTGATCCGGATAATAGCTTACTGCCACTTTCTCCTGCTCATAAACGATTCCTTCCATATCATTCTCAATATCAAATCCATAGCCGGCGGCGATCACAATATCCCCAGCCGTTACCACTTCATCTTCATCAAGGTCAGTACGGACATCGGCATCATACACTGCAAGCGTCTTTGTATCCTTCTCCTCATCGGAACCGGAAGCAAATACATTACTGCTTGGAAGTGCAGCTCCAACCGTAAGAACCGCAGCCATCATCATCGCAACTGCTCGCTTAAAAATCTTCTTATTCATTCGCTGTTCCTCACTTTCTGAAATATTCTCTGTGCGAATCATTTTCCCACCATTCACCAGAGATTGTGAGGATTCTCCCCCGACTCTCCGGCGAAAAAAAGGCACACCTTCCGGCATGCCTTTTACCCATCAAGTCGGTTCGCACAACCAACTTCCCTTATTCCATTGTAATATAATCAATCAGCCGTTTTCCTGTTACGGCTTCTATATAAAGAATCATTCTGATCATCTTCATCCTGGTTGTCACCTCCTCTCCATTCGTCCACAACTAAGAATCAATAACATAACCTTCAGGATGTAACAGCTAATAAGAAAAAAGATCTTAAGGATCTCCAAAACCACAAGCAGTAAATGCAATCCCAGCCATGCACCTCCCTTTATCACCGATAAAAGAAAAACCATTATTGTACTGATCACTCTTCTTACCATAACCATCCCTCCGATCATGCCCATTTCATTACATTGTCTACCATTTCCTCTGTAACTTCATCTTCCTTTTTCGTTCCAGTTTCCTTTACCGTTTCCTTTTCAATAGGAGCACTCTGTACCACCGCTGGTTGTCGCACCATTGCAGTCATCATTGTGTCCGCTAAATGAACAACGAAATCCTGATACAGCTCCTTGCGAAGTTCTTCTCGTATCCGATTCTCCATGACCTCCAGTTCTTCACTCGTTACATATTTCTTTTTCTCATCCTCATCTGCAGTTTCCATCCCCTCCGACAACCTGCAGATATAAGATTCGATTGCTTCCATGATAAACTGTGTCTTGGATTTGTATAAATCTCTGTCCAGATTATTTAATATCCTCAATACCTTTACATGCTGCGGATTATCCGGACTAAAACGAAGGCAAAACTGTTCATACTGTTGGCGTCCCATTACAATCCCCCCTATCCAGCTCGATGAATCACTCTCTCAAGATAAATCTTACCGAGATAATCAAAGCCTTTCGCATTTGCCCGGATATCTTCAATGTATCTGACATTTCTCTGCTGCATCTGTCCAAACCGTTTCATTACCGTTGCTCCACCGCCCACAAAGATGATCGGTGTCAGATCCATGTTGTAACCAAGCTCTCTGATATAATTTGTGATCGTCTCACAATACTTGTGAAGTTCTTCCAGAATAATGTCCTTGTACTGATCCGGCAAATCGTCTGCTCCATTGAGCATGACCTGTTGAATGTCATACTCATCCACCTCTGAATTAAGCTTTCTGACACATTCCTTATTAATCTGTTGGATACAGGTAATAATACCGGAGTTCTTTGTCACACAAACCGATTCATCCGGACTTTGATTGATGATCGGCATCAGATCAACGGTCCATGAACCAATGTCAACAACAAGCACCTTTGCCGGAAACTCACTGATCTGACTGGCAACCGCCGCAAAGCACTGTGGATATACCGAAATCCGTTCAATCGTAATATGATACTGCTTTTTCTCATACTTAAATGTTACTTCCCTGTTCTGATCCAGATACTTGATAAATGCCTCTTTCTCTTTGCCAAAACGGGTAAGAGGAAGTCCCACTGCCCAGTAGACATTAGCAGTTCTTTTTCCAAGCCGTTCTAACTCTTTGGCTGTCGCAGCTAATGAAAGCAGATAATAATTTTCATCCTCCACCTTGCTGTCCTTGACCTTTAATCGCTCGCTTCCGACCTTATAATACTTTCCATCTTTCTCCAAGACGTTTTCAAACAATGCCGGCTCCGTGGTAATCTCACGAATCCCGGAAGTAAAAGTCTCATGTACTGTTTTCATATTTGACCAGCCGTGGTCAATAGCGATAACTACTGTATTTTTATCCATAATGATCCTCCTTTTCCTTAGCAAAACTATCATTTTTATTGTTCCAAGGTTCTTTTTCATTGGAGGCTTTCTTATTCCTCCCCAGTATTTTCTTCATACAAGGAAAACAATAATCTTGTTCCTGTCGGTACGGACAACCTTCGCAGTCTCTATCCCGCTGCTCCTTTTGATCCGACTTATCAGGCATCCTCTCTGTAAAACATTTTTGTGAGATACAACGACTATTATTTCCCCAAAAATACCTGCATTTCATACAATCTTGTATTTCATTATCCAAGCGATCCTGATATTCCACATCTATATGATGTGGTCTTTTTCCTGATCCTCTTTGAATGATTCCCATTTCCTACATCCTCCTGTAAACAATTCATTATTGAATGCTCTTTAAGCATGTAGGTACACATTTTTAATTCATCGTCCTTGTGTACTAAGGAATTACAATCATGTCACATTCGTGAGCACGAGGCTGAATTTATCAACCATCTCCTCTGCTGCCATTTCGAGGACCAGGAGATCCTATAATCTCCTTCATGCGTAATTATCATTCTGCCATGCCAAACATCATTATCTGCTCCATCTTCATCTCTCGATCCTTCGACTCTCATCGCAAATTATCACTGATTATTGTTATGATTACACACCAGAAATCTCCATGTTGTAATTGATGATATTCAATTGTCCACAGGTATTTTCAACCTGTAGCCATAGAATACACTCTTTGAAACAAATTGTATTGAACTTTAAAAGACCAATTCAGCCCTTTCTAGTTCTCTTTTGTGAACCTTTCGTATTTATTATACAGTTCCCTTTTGTGAACGTCAATATCTTTTTATATTTTTATTTCACATTTGTGAACTATTATGGTATTATAATTAAAATAAACGCTGAATAATGGGAGGTATATATGAACGCCGAAAGCATAGCCGACAAAATCAAAAGATATCGTAAAATAAATAATATGTCGCAGGAAGAACTAAGCACTCTCTCCGGCATCAATGTATCTACCATAAAGAAATACGAATGCGGATACCGTAATCCAAAACCAGAGCAGCTCGTCAAAATAGCAAATGCACTCAATGTTAGTGTTTTGGTATTCCTTTCCTTTGATCTCACTACTACCAGTGATATTCTTGCATTACTTATCAAATTAGCTGAAAACTCCGATTTGGAGATAGAATGTCAAAAAGATAACTCCGATAATTATGTAACAAACACGATTTCGTTATCTTTTAAGGATCCTGTCATAAATCAAACCCTTGTAAGATATCTGAAATACAAAAAGGCATTGGAATCATCAGCAAACTCTTCTGCAGAATCTGCTTCTGATCTCCAACGCCAGTTAGATGAACTATTAATTTGTAAGAAATAAATGGCTGCAAGGATAATTTTTAAAGCTTCATTTCTTTTGGTTCCACAATTATCCATTCACCCTTTTTTCTTGATCCTTGCCGGTAAAGAATTCCTTTTTCCTGAAGAGTTTTCAAAATTCTTTGCACCTTCGAACAAGAATATTCTGTTTTTTCTACTATTATTTTTTGACTAATTCGAGAATCTTCCCTAATAAGCTCTAAAACTATTTTTTCATCTGATTTTAAAGCTTCATTTATTGATTCATTTATTGATTCATTTTCAGCTTTATTACGATGTGCTGTTCTTTCATCAATGCTATTTTTTAGTATAAGACGAACCGTATTGGCATAATCACTATACATCAGAGCTTCCAAATTCCCCTCTAACAAAAGAATATACTTTTTCTGACCACTGCCATACATCCAACTCATCAGGACTCAAGCAAAACGCTCTGTCTGACAGTTTTTCAGGCATAACTTTCATTATTTGATCCTTGTATTCAAACGGAATGACAATCATATACACATAATCGGCCAGCTTCACTTCATCTTTTACCTTAATGGGTAAAAAGCCATCGTGCACAGCCAGTGGATGCTTTTCTAAATCATCATACTTGAAATAAAATCGTACACCTGGCGTAAAGCCTGCACTCATCTCGTCTTGTGAAGGACTTCTTCCAAGTTTTCTCTCCATTACCAATCTGTCCCCAGCCTGACAGTTTCCCCATGAAAACATTACATAATGAAAAAAATCCGTCGGATCATTTGCTGCATTTCTAGCTTCTTTCTGTAAAACAGTATCTGGAAGTTTCCTTGCATTTACGGCAGATAGTAAAGAACCACATTTCAAAATAGAAATTGCATTTTCTAAAGGTGCCGTATGACACACCAAATCGGTCATACAGCCACCTCTTGCTTTACATGCTGTACATTCCCTTATAATTTCAGGTCTACGTACATTCTTATATTTGTCCAGATTAAGCATTTCTTTCTGAACATACTGTAAAATATCGTCCCTGTCAGCCTCAATTTCATATTTTCTTCCGTGATTTTTCTCATAATTCACAAAGTCAATTATGTCTTTCATTTCATTATCACTTACGTTCGGATAATCCGACAAAGCTTTGTATAAAACGCCATCCCATAATTCTGTAAACTCATGATTTCCTATATTTAACTTCATATTGCGGTCACCTGCCTCTCAATGTGTTTTGATTCATTTCTATCCTGTCCCTCACCTTATACAAAATCATCACTAATCTTCGTCTTTATTTCTTCCGGTATTGTGCCAATTTCCTTATCCCCCTTATAGGATATTATTTCATATTTTGATTCATTGGTCTGCTTACAGAAAATGAAATCCACTTCATATAAATCTCCGAACTTTTCATTTCCAATTTCTTCTATCCGAAAAGAATATGGCACCAGACAATCATCAATCAATTTTCCGTGCTTATCCCTATTTTCTCCGCATAATAAAATAAACTGCAAATCTGTAATACCTATCTTGTAATTTGCTGTAAAGGTAACCACATCCTCTGTGATCAAAACTTCCATATTCGTAATCCTGTATAAATCCTCTAAATGATCCGTCTTTTTTTCTGCCAGATCATACGGATGATCTTTATCAAAGAAAAACTCTTGTACTTTCAATCCATTCTTAGTTTTCGCATGTTTATAAAACTCTTTTGCCTTTAATTTCGTATTAACGCCAGTTAAATGTAAAAATGAGGAATTTTTGAAAACTACCTCAATGCTTTTTCCTTCATATACATACATAAAAGTTTTTCCAGCCAAATATCTCTGATAATTCTTCGCAGCATTATGTATCTTCTTCAAAATTGCAGATTTTCCCATTTGTACTCCTCTCTAAATAAAAAAGGGAAGCGAAAACGCTTCCCTCTGAATAACCACTGGCAGTTCGCTTGAACATTTCTGCTCAAACCAAAAGCATATGACTTAATCCTCATACTGGATATGGCAACATCACTTCAGATACTGTGCCACGCAGGTCGCTATAATGTATCACTATAGCAAATCCACAAATATTTTACATCCTTTGTGCGGATGTCCAGTGCTTTCTACTACTATATTATGCCCATATAATCCATTTGTCAATCAATAAATTGATTTTTTTCAATAATTGACAAGCATCCGTCACGCAATCTATAAGATTCATATTTTTTGAGTACCGAGGCTCGTGATATCACTTCTAGTTTCATATTTTTCTTTTATCCATCCACTTGCCATGTACCAATTATGTACCAATTTTCTACTGAATAACATAAAGTTATAACAACTTTTATCGAACTAATTTTTATCGCAGTCTCCCATTTTATAAGGCTTTAAGGACATTTATCAAGATATAGAAACCTATATCGAAATTGCTAGTAAATCACAATTCCTAGTTTCATTTTATCTTATACCTATCCGGAAACACCCTGTTGTATGGAATTTCCGCCTTTCTAAATAATCACGGACTACTACACTGTCCAGAACACTTATTCAGACTTTTAAATCTTTGCCCGTAAAATCAACTTCTTTCTGCTGTGTAAGCATAAAGAGTTTGCTACAGCCTATTATTATATCATAAGTTCTGCAATTTTGAAACCACCAAAATAATATTCACCAGAGGCAGCAGCCATAAAAATAAAAAGAAATAGCATCCCACACCGTCCAAAGTTTAGGATGCCATTCTTATAAACATTTTAACACTGAGGGCAAATCGGAGTCATGTCCGATTCACTTTCTAAGTAGATTATACACTAGGGCATTTGAGAAATCAAGTGCCCTTTTTAATTGTCCTGTGATTCTGCTTGCTTCTTTGCGTTCCTTGCCTTTGTTGCTTCTGACTTCTTCTGTGCAGCCTTTTTCTCTTAATCCTGCCGTTGTTTCTTCTCTTTACATTTCCAATTCCGTTTTTCTGTTCCTGTAGTTCAATTTTCTCTTCTGGTGTCAAACATTTCCATACCACATGATTAGTAAATGTATCATATCACCTTCAAATAAAATATCTGCTACAGTATCTAAAAATGCTGTCAGAATAATATCTGTTGTCTCTGGCAATATAACCAATTCATTCTCATTTTCAACTCTTTCAATAATTCATCTTACAATACCAGGCTTAATAATTTCTTCTTTCAATATGTTTCTTCCTCCAATTCTTCAAATGAAATCACTATTTATTATACCATGTTATATAATGGCTTAAATGTGCTTATATGGCTCATATTCGGCTTCAAATGGCTTTATGTGTATTTTTCCCCCTTACCTTTGTTTAAAACACTAAAATAAGCCCACATACTCATAATAAGCACAAGTATATGGATTTATTTAGATGTCCTAGCCTCTATGCCCCAAAAAGCGTACTAAAACTTACACATCTTTCTAATCGATTGAAAAACTCACACCAATTCTCCACCACGCTTACTTCCTCCAAATGATATATTTCTTTTACTTTCAAATTCTCTGTTCCATTTAACCATAAACAATGCATCTTCAAAATTTCGTGCAACCCCCATATATTATCTTCCACAGAAAATCGAGAAAACAATGCAAAAGTAAAATTATCTATGTCATTCATCAATCCATATTCTGTTGATGTCCAACCTTTACTCTTTGTTGCATCATCTATTTGCACAATTTCCATTTTCAATTATGTCAATGTGTTATACATGTCAAAGCATCCCTTTGTTTTTTATGTACTCTCGGAATCTTCTGAACAAAGAATTTCGAGATGGATTTTTGATATACAATAACATTTTCGCAATACATACAAAGTATGTATGCGTACACGGTGTGTACGACGAGAAAATGGAAACAATATATCGGAAATACAGCCGAAATGACTCGTTTTGAGAAGATGCCAAGAGTACATTTTTCATAATCAAACTTTGTATTGTTATAATAGCATTTTAATTTTTGATTGTCAGTAGCCAAATTTGATTATTTTTAACCAAGTCAAAAAACATAAAAGACGCAGGATTTCTCCTGCGTCCAATTTTCACACCTCTCACATTATTCAGCTTCGACCCTCACACTTCCACTAAGCAATATCTCCGCTCGGTCTTTCGCTAATAACTCCTGATTATTCACGATGTAATAAAACAATCCCTCTATTTTTATCATTTCACCTTTTAATAGTAAAGTATTAATTGTCTCTTATTTCTCCATCTATTGACTTCACTATTTTTTTAATATCATGTATATATTTTTGTACAATCTCTTTTGTAATAATCTTTACTTGTGCATCCGTATGAGCTCTATCCGACTGATGTGCAATAATATTTCTTCTACTGAATAACTCATTCAGACATCTCTTGAATTTATCTTTTGTATTTTCTGTTTCTCCCATTTGGTAAAAAGCTCTATCTGCAATATGTTCTAAATTGATTCCCAATAAATTAAATTGATCTTTCACTGACTCATAGGAAACCATTGTAATTGCACGATAATAATTGTTTATATAGTCAAGAAACCAATCTATATCCTCACCAGATTTCAATGCCACCTCTATAACTTTCATATTAACTTTAAGATTCTCATACTTATCTGTGTGCTCCCAATTTTCATTATAAATTTCACACAAACCATATTTTGTCAATTCATGCATATAAAAATCAAGAGCACTTGCCAGAAAGATAATCTGTGCACGCCAAATATTTTCCCCTTCATTTACTTTTCCTGATTCAATCAGTTCATCTGCCACAACAAATTGTGCATTTATGGTTTGTATAGCCTCATCAAAATGTTGTAATATTTGATCTAACCCAAACCTAACAACCTCCGTATGAAATTTATCTCTTGTTTCTTCATTCCTTGTCTCTAAATCAAGATTTCTCTCCTCCATACAGTCCCCCTATCCTAAAATATTTTCTTCCAATTCATTAAAGAATTTTTTATTAAGCATAGGTATCGCACCATATTTTCCTGAAACATATCCTTTTTCCAAATTTTCAGATTTACGTACATTTTTAATCTCAACAAGAGAATACAAATCTGTTGCACGTTCATTGTTTAATTGTGTAAACCAAACTTGATCTCTTCTAAACAAATCTGAATCTAACAAACTTGTATCATGTGTTGAAAAAATTAATTGTGCAAATTTATCTTTTTGATAATTTTGAAACAACTGTACAATTTGGAAAATCACTGACTCATGTAAACAAGTTTCTAATTCATCACAAATAAGGATTTTACCTTTATTCAAAATATCAATAATCGGACAAATCATTTGGAATAAACGCTTTACTCCAGTTGATTCTTCAGTCATCAAATCAACTTCAAATTGATCATATATTACTTTTGCTTCTATTCTATTACCCTCTTTAGTTCCCAGCAAGCTTTTCAATGCATCTGGTAATGGTAACTCTTGTGGTAAATCCGCCAACTTTATTTTTTCAAGCTTGACTTTTACATCTTTAGCTCCGGTTCCTAATGCTCGCAGAATATTCAAAAATATTTTTTTCATCATATCATTATCCTGCATTAATTTTATCGAATACTCTGTCCAGTTATTAATTTCCGGATTATAAATCACTATATCCGTTTTAAAAAACAAAAAAGCTTCTTCAATTTCTTTTACATTACTATAATTAGCGGCACAAGATAAAAACAGCCTATTATCTTTCAATATGCTAACACTTACATCAAACACCCCTTTGTATCTGTCTCCAGGTCTAATCTCCAATCTATCACGCTCAAAAATTTTCACTTGTCTTCCTTTAGGAAAATAATATAAATATTCATCTTGTATCAAATTTTGCTTCACAGAAAATCCGTACGCATATCTAATATCATTTCGTACAAATTGAATACTATATCTACTCGATGAATCTTCCGCACTCAATTTATGACGCACTTGAAATATTCCTTGCCCTGGCTGATAATTAATACTATTGCTAACCAAATCACACATAAATAACAAAGCACTAATAAAATTGCTTTTTCCTGATCCATTTGCACCATATATAACTGCAGAACGCAATACTCTAAATTTTCCAAATTCTTTTAAAAGCCCTTCTGATGTATTATCACTTCCTGCAATCATAGAAAAATTCACTTCTTCCTTAATTGATCTATGATTTGAACATTTAAACTCTAATAACATCTTCAGCACCTCTCTCTTTTGATATATATTCATATATACTCCATTTCTAATGTTTTGTCAATTATTCTTGCTACTTTTATGCAAATCCCATGTGCAAAACACCAATTTTGTGTTCTTTAATTAAGTATATGAATAATATTTCATTTTAATCCGAAAAGAATCATCGACAACAATTTTTTGAGTACCTAAACTCTTGATATCACTGTCACCATTAACTGCCACTACCAGACAGCTTTTTCATTGTTGTACTTTATCACGCATCCTGACAACAAGTTCATAAACCTCAGGTCTGCGTTCTTTTAAATGTTCATCAAGTATATGTCTTCTCTCTTTAAAACGCTTTGCAAGCTCCGGATGATGCTCGGAGATATGTTCGTAAACCTCTTTTCTGTGTTCTTCAAGCTTTATTGCGAGCGTCTTTTCATCTTTCCCTGAAATATTAACGATTTCTTTTAAATGTTCTTCAAGATGTTCAAGCCACTCATCCTGGTCAAGCTCCTCCATATGCGTCCATGCTCCGTGCATAAGTTTCTCAACATCAATTTCTCCGACATCTTTTTTAAGCTGCTTTATCTGATTTACTATCTGTTTTTCTATTTCTTCTTCCGTATGCTTTCCAAAAGCCCAGACAAACTCCTGCACACGATTATCCGCTCTTTTTCTTGAGCCGCTTATCTCCTCGTTGTCAACTCCTCCCTCCAACGGATACGGACGGTTTATCCCCATATCCTTAAGAGCGATATGTATTGTTCTTCTTGCACAGCCTGCCTCTACAAGATAGCCTATCCCAAGTTTTCTCATCTGTTCGTTAAGGTCTGCGATATGCTCAGTTATATAAAATCTTATGCCTTTTTCCTCAAGGCTCTTTTGCAAAATCACAAGTCGGTCCGCCGCCGTTATATCAATGCTTCCTACACCGCTCGCATCTATTATGACAGCTTTTGTGTCGGCTTTTAGACTATTTTCTATATCTTTTTGCAAAACCGAAACATTTGCAAAGAAAAGATTACTGCTAAATCTATAGATAACAACTCCCTTTACCTCGTGTATCTGTCTGCCCTCCTCAATATCACAGAAATGCCTGTGTCCCGGCTGTATTCCAAGAAAACATCTTGCCGGCTTTGAAGTCCTGATTATCATTTCTGAAAAAGATAAGATTATTCCTATAAGAACACCGTTTATCGTTCCAAGAAAAAGAACTCCCATAAACGCACCGGCAAATATCAGACACTCAGTCCTGCTGACTTTCCAAAGCCTTGCCGCAAGTTCAAACTCTGTTGCACCTGCCAGTGCCGAGATAACTATAGCCGTAAGCACCGGCACAGGAAGATAACCTATAAAACCTGTTCCACACAACAGTAATGCCATCATTGAAATTCCTGCAACAATACCCATAAGCTGCGTTTTTCCCTGATACTGCTCACCCATTGCCGTTCGTGAGACAGAGCCATTTATAGGACAACATCCCGTAAGTGATGCTAGAAGATTTCCCACCGAAAAAGCGAGTATCTCCTGATTGTCGTCTATCTTGTAGCCATTCTTTTGTGCAAAATTATTTTCGGCAAGAAGTGTCTCGGCAAGTATCACGACCGCCACGGAAAGACTGACCGTTATAACATCCTTTAAAGGCACGACTGAAAAATCAGGCAACGCCCACTTCGGAAGCCCCGTTTCCACTTTATCAAGCGTCTTTATGCCCCATGAACCGACCGGCAGAAAATATGTCATAACTGCTCCGGCACCCATCAGCAATACCGCCATCGGAAACTTAGGCATAACTTTTTTAGAAATAGTAAGTATTATAAGTGCCGAAACACCGAGTATAAGCGATGGTATATTTATACTCCCTATCGTTTCCGCAAGATGACTTAAAAGTTCGGGCAATTCCCCTGTTCCTGAAGTTCCTCCGAGTAGTTTTGGCACCTGCATCAATATTATAGTAGTGCATATCCCCGTTATAAACCCTCCCATAACGGGAGCTGATATATAATTTACAAGTTTTCCTGCTTTCATAAGATAAAACACAAAAAGCCAGAGTGCCACAAAAAATGTTATCAGAGGAACTGCTGTAAGTGCTTCCTTTGAACCGCTCTCTATCCCAAAACTGATAAGTGCCGAACCTACAAGTGCCGCCGGAGCCGCATCCACGCCAAACACAAACTGTGGTGATGTAGACAGCAGTGCAAATGCGATTATTGGAAACACCGAACCGTACAGTCCACAAACGGCTGGCAGACCTGCTATCTGTGCATACCCCATCGAAATAGGAATTGAGACAGCCATAATGATTATTCCCGCAATCACATCTTTTATAATATTCTTTTTTTCATATCCACGCATAGTCCCGGCAAATGTAACGCTCATATTTATCCTCATTTCTTTTTCAATGTGCTCTCTAAATCTTCTGAACGAAGAATTTCGAGATGGATTTTTGATATACAATGACATTTTCGCAGTGCGTACACGGTGTGTACGACGAGAAAATGGAAACAGTATATCGAAAATCCAGCCGAAAGAACTCGTTTGAGAAGATACCGAGAGTACATTTTAGTCAAGTCCGTCATTATAAACTTTATTTATGGCTGCCTGTGCCGACTCCATCTCATGTTTTTTACGAAATCTCTCACGGTCATCAAGTATAGCCAGCATCTCGTCGATAAGCATTTCCTCACTCAGACTGCTGACCCGGTAAAGATACCCAAGCATCCTCGTCGCCGTATAGTCAGTATTCATATAGCGGTATGCTATCTCTTTGCAAAGTTCTTTATTAAAACCTTTTTTAAGCAGTTCATTATATAACACACCGCTTTTTTCTGATGTCATATTTTTAGCCTCACTTTATTTTACATAATAAACATAGTCATTTTTTCTTTCTGCTGCCTGTGGCAACGGCTCAGCCGCATAGCCTATGGCACAGTGACCTATACCCTCATAGTCACCCTCTATTCCTAAATCTTTTAAAATCTTCTTTCCAAAATCTGATTCAAATTCTTCCTTTGCCCTGTGAATCCAAATACTGTTCACTCCAAGACTCTCAGCAGCATTCATAAGATTACCCATGACGAGCGAACCGTCATATTTATATGTAGGCATAGATTTGTCTGCCAAAACTATAAGAATTGCAGGTGCACCGTAAAACGGATCAAAGCCCTCATTCCATCCCCCTATCTTACGGTTTTCCTCTGCAATTTTGTCACGAAGCTTCTTGTTCGTCACAGCGATTATTATCGGTGACTGCTTACCCATTCCTGTCGGTGCGTAAGTTCCGGCTTTGATAATTGCCTCTAACTTCTCGTTTTCAACAGGCTCACTTTTAAAATTTCTGCAGCTTCTTCTTGATTCTAATACTTTTAATGTCTCGTTCATGATAAGACCTCCTTAAATTTTCTTTAATTTTATATTGCTTTTGCATTTGCTAAGCTTAAATATATATGTGTTTGAATTTTGCTATTATATGTTAATTTTGCTATACCGGTTGCCCCTTGCATTATTAATTATAGTAAATTTTTAAAAATTGTAAAGTGTGGTAACTGTTCCGCCCCTCAAATATAGTCTGTACTACACGAGTTTGCTCTTTATATTGTAGATTTAAAACTGTTAAGAAGTCCAAGCACTGTGTTATTGTTGCAGCCTGCTCATTATATTGCAGCTTCAGAACCGTTACAAAACATCGGCACTCTCCGTATAATATTTGCATAACTGAAATTTCTAATATATAATAATGAAACAAGATTTCAACTGAATTTAAAGAAATGAGGTTTTATTGTATATGATTAAATTGATTGCTACAGATATTGACGGTACTCTTGTCAAAGACGGTACTCTCATAATAGATCCTGAATATATGACTGTTATAAGCAAACTTATTGATAAGGGAATTATCTTCACCGTCTGCTCAGGCAGACAGTTTTCAAGTGAGCAGAAACTCTTTGCTCCCATCAAAGATAAACTAATGTATATAACTGACGGCGGTACTGTCGTGCGTACTCCTGACAGGATTTTAAAAACATATCCCATGTCAAATGAACTCTGGAAAGATATGTGCCGCATGGTAAGGGATGAACTTCCTGCTTGTGATTATTTTGCGGCAAGTCCTGACCTTTGCTATGCTGAAGACGGTGCAAGTCCAATTTTCCACAGACTCAGAGACTCTTATGGTTTTGAGATGCGTGAAATCGATGACCTGACAAAACTTGAAAATGATGATATTATAAAATTCACTGTTTACCATCCCGATTCCTGCGAAGAACTCTGCTCACCGCACTTCATACCTGCATGGAAAGACAAAGCTCATGTCACTTCCGCCGGAAAAGAATGGGTTGACTGTAATCACAGCGGCATAAGCAAATGGACTGCCGTTTCATTTTTAATGGACAAATACAATATCGCACCTGATGAAGTCTGCTGTTTCGGTGATAATCTCAACGATACAGAGATGTTAAAAGGTGCAGGCGAAAGTTATGCCGTATCAAATGCAAGACCGGAGGTTATTGCGGCAGCAAAGCATACCTGTGCCCCTTATTGGGAAAATGGAGTACTTGAGATACTTAAAAGGTTTTTGCAGGCTGAATTTTAATTATTATCATTGCGAGTAAAGCCGATTGCGAATATCCGTATGACTTCGTAAGTAATAGAAAAAAAATAATTTATAAACAAGGTCTGTATTTTATGATTTGATAATACAGACCTTTTAATAGCGTTGGAAATGTGAATTATAAGAAAACATTTTATTGGTTCCTATCCCGGCAAAGTTTCATAACCTCTCACTTTACTGACAATAATCTCATTCATTTTATCATAAGACTCCCAGTCTTCTTTTGAAACTTTCACCCCTGCTTTGACTATCAGAAATTTAATCAATTCAAAAATCTGTTTTGGTGAAAATCCCGTCTTTTCCTTAACCCATTCCTCGGTGACTGATACTATCTCATGTGCGGCAAGATTTCTTATAGCCTGTTCAATATCCATTATTTCCATTATTTTCTGCTTTAAAACATTGTCATCAGAGTATTTATTTATCAATGGAACCATCTGCCTTGTTCCTACATCGTTAGGCTTAAAATTACCATCAAACTCATTTTGCAAAGTTTCGTAAATATCTGTTCCATTTAACTTCCTTGTATCAAATTTTCGGATTCCGTAACGATTAACCTTGCAATAATCATTTATATCAATGTTACACTGACTCTTTAATATAAGTTCTGATAAATCTGCCGTAAGTGGCGTAAGCCCTCTTATAAAATCAGCATATTCCCCTTTTTTAATCTTGATTTCTAAAGCTAATGCGTATTCAAAAAGCGAACGCTGATTTCCTGATTTAATAGGGATTAAATCTATCTTTTGTTGTGCCAGCAGCTTATCTACAACTTTTGAGTTAAGTTTTAATCTCTCAACCGCAATGTTTATAAGCATCTTGTCATCATTTGAAATAAAATCATCAATTTCCCCAGCAATCGCAAGTGCTGCCATGTAATCATAAGAATTTACAAACTTACATATAGAATCAATCTTAAGTAAAGCGATAAGATTTCCACTCTTTGCCTCTATACATCTGTCCTCATAGTTTTCCTGATTATCTTCGTCCATCTCCCAATATGTTTCAACATCATATTCAACACTATTTTCCCCATGCAGATTGCTTTTTCCAAGCGGTGTTGAAACCTGAACCGGCTTAAATCTGTATTCACTTAATATAGCCATTACAAGCAATGCACTTTTCATTGCCGGAGTACCTGATGCAATATTAACTATAAGTTCATCTCCATCTGACATTTCTTTTTCTATATCTCTGATAATACCTCTGAAATCTTCATAAAATACATCATACACCTGCACATTTTTAAGTTCCGGTCTGAAAATACATTCTACTTCGATTTCTTTTCCTATCATTTCAGACAATTTTTCAATGCAATAAACATACCTGTTGTCTTCTTTGTGATGTTCCATCATCTCTGCCGACAGATAAAGATATACCTTATCGGGTTTATACTTTCTGCAAATATGTAACATGGAACCGTCTTTGTAATTTTTAATTGGATCTGTCGTTCCGATAGGTGAAAATAAAATTCGTTTTGCCATTTATCTTTCCTCCATAATCAAAAAATCAATACTTCCTCACTAATCTCAGGCTTTGCATTTCCCCAGCACATAACTTCTCCATTTCCATGTATTTTGTAAAGTTTTACACTGTCTTCATTGCTCACATACTGCGGTATCCCTGAAACCATCTGTTTAAACAATCTTTTATTAACTCTTATTTCAAATGCAGACTTCTGGACACGGGTTCCATAACTCTCCATATATTTAGCAAACTTAGTCCGCTTCTTATTGTCTACTATATCATAAATCAATAACGAAAAACTATCTACTTTTCCCTTTGGTTCTTCAAAAGTATAATTTTCAAATAAAAGTTCTTCATCTTCCATACATACCTCACATTTAATCACTTATTGCCTGACACATTTATCATACCTATAATAAACAACAACTATTTATCTTATAGTTATAGGTTTATATTGTTCAACATCACCTAAATCAACAGTTCTTGACAACATTCTCACCTGATGCCATATCGCCTTTCTAAAACTCATACGCTCATTTATATAACTGAGATATTTTGCTTCACTATGTAATTTTTTCTCCATCTTAGATAAAAATATCTTCATCCCATCCTTTTTCAAAAGACAGGCACCCGTTTCCTCATCATAGTAAAATTCATCAATCGAAATCTCATGCCCCTGAATCAGACTCATAACAACAGAATCCACCAACACGGCACGCCATTCCTCCATCATATCGCTTGCTAATGTCGGATGATTTTCCCTGTCCTGATGCAAAAATCCCGCAAATGGATTCAGTCCGTGACTTTCAAGTTCTCCGTACAATTCGTACATAACAAGTGTATATCCTAAACTTAACAGCGAATTAAACGGGTCTTTAGGAGGTCTTCTATTTCGTCCTGAAAACTTAAAATCAGTTTCCACTAAATCAGATAATATCTTAAAATAATATCTCGATGCCGTCCCCTCATATCCCATTATCTGCTCAACCGACTCCGCTTCAATCACTTTCTTTCTGGCATTGGATATTTGAAACAGATTATCACTCTCATCAATATTGCTATTTCGTAAATATCTTTTAACAACAACAAGCTGATTATTTATTTTCGCCTGAATAATCTTCTTAGATAACTTCACACAAAAATCTTTATCCTCAGACAAAAAAATCTGCTTCTTCAACCGCTTGATATTAACATGACCGGTCGAAAGCAGACATCCAAAATAAGAACCATTCTTTGAAAAATAGCTGACTCTTATTCCTTTTTCGAGACAAAATTTTGTGCACTGTGTACTCATCTGAGAATTGCCAAAAATAGAAATCGCTTCAACAGTTTCCTTAGGCATCTTAGAAACCTCACCGCTTTTGTAAGTTATCTTTAAACATCCTCCATCAATGCTCATCTTAGAGCCATCTTCAACTACATAGACAAAACTCATAGGCATCCTCCTTTTGTGCTTTGTTTTTTCATATCTCTTTATTTAACTTAATTGTTTAATAACTATTATTTTAAAGTATATTAGCATTTTATATAACAAAAATATTATGTCCCCCATATGGGGATTTTTTATTTAATAACTGAAGAAATACAGGTTAGTTGAGTGCATATCGTTCTCGTCCCCTCTCTGGGGATTCTTTTATTTAATCGGCAACGGTGACGGAATTTAAAGACTTCCTCACGTTCTCGTCCCCTCTCTGGGGATTTCTTTATTTAATAGTATATGCTTGCGGTTAAATTTAGTTCTGATTGGTTCTCGTCCCCTCTCTGGGGATTTCTTTTATTTAATAGATTGAATATGAATAAATACAGTTTTACAAAATTAAGGTTCTCGTCCCCATCATAGGGATTTTTATTTTAACCCATTACATCTAATTGTCATTTTAATATATTTAACGACTTTATACAACAAAAATATCTTATAACCCATTATGAACTATTTACTTAATTCCGAGGAATTTACAATCAACCAAAAGTAAATAAATTCTTGTCCCCTCTCTGGGGATTCTTTTATTTAATTGATAACAGCAATTTTGTTGCCATATTTCCGCAAGAGTTCTCGTCCCCTCATTGGGGATTCCTTTTATTTAATTATCAAGTCAGAACTTTACAGTTGAGCATATCATGGTTCTCGTCCCCTCTCTGGGGATTCTTTTATTTAATACATTAAAGATTTGTTTGAATGTATTGTGATAGGAGTTCTCATCCCCTCGTTGGGGATTTCTTTATTTAATATGTCAAACTTATATGTATATTTAATTTGTTCTCGGTTCTCGTCCCCTCGTTGGGGATTCTTTTATTTAATGAATTGATGGCAACTATTCAGATAGTCGTAGACCGTTCTCGTCCCCTCTCTGGGGATTCTTTTATTTAATGATAAATCTTATGCGTCATCAAAAGATGTTGCACACCGTTCTCGTCCCCTCTCTGGGGATTCTTTTATTTAATGATGTTTTTGAAATTTTAATATTCGGGATTTAGCAAGGTTCTCGTCCCCTCTCTGGGGATTCTTTTATTTAATCAGAAATCAGCATTTATACAATGACTTTACAGAGTTCTCGTCCCCTCTCTGGGGATTCTTTTATTTAATCCTGTCTTAGAGAACTCCGATAAACACTTGGCTATTTTGTATGTTTGCGGCTGACACATATAAGTACAATATTTCAGCCACAATATTTTCATAAAAACCTACTCAAAGCCCATGTTTATCGGTATCGAGGCAAAATTATGATTCTTCAGATATTTCTATCCGACATTTGCCCATCTCAACTATATTACCACAATAATTTGTGCATTTCAACATATGTGGCGAAACTCCGTTTTTTACATCTTTATTATGACCATGTTTTCTAAATCTTACATTCATTATTTTGGCAACAGTTTCCAACATACTCTTTCCTGTAAGCAGATTATACATAACCGTTTTTGTTCCATATCCGCATCCACCGCCAAGATAGATTGTATTTTTTTCTGCTGTTGTTTTTATAAACTTGTCTACATATACTTTTTTATACATATTATAAAAATTCTGTACTGCCTGTTCTATATCTGCTTTTGTTAATGAAACAATCTTAGTGTCAATACTTAAATCAAATTCAATGGTTACTCCTGTTCTTAAACTTTCTCTTAAAATATTAAGTGCATTTTTACCACCATTTAATCCTATATCTACTTTCTGACATAAAGTTAAATCTTTATATTTAAGAGGTTTACTGTCACTGATAATAACACCTTTCATCTCATCATTTAAAGCATCTTCTCTTTTTCCATCTTTACAATTCAAGTTGTTAAAGCATAAACTTTCCGCCTGTTTTATTTCTCTACTTAAAAATTTTCTCACCGGTCGTCCATTGTATATCGGATCAGCATTTATGACATTTCGTCTTACCCTGTCATACTTTTCCGGATTTTTCATAATATCTTCTGCAAGCAGACAGGTTCTTATCGCTCCCTTTAAACTGCTCCCAGGAATATATGGCAATCCATAAGCATCTCTTACAAACTGCTGTATTGCAATCGGTCGATTAAGATTTTCCAAAGCATCAGAACAATCCATATGTATATTACACAATTTTTTTATTTCAGAATCACTATATCCAACAGATTTCAGCCAATTTAATAAAGGCATATTTTCACTCATAAGATACTGTTGATATTCATCATCCAAATTTCTATCCAATATATCATGAAATAATCTGTTCATATCAGGTATATATACTTCCTGACTATCCCTGTAATATACATACTCTTTTTTGTTTATCTCTTTTCCCGAACCTATAAAAACCGGTGAAAGCGTTTTTAATTTAATCTTGTATCTTTTAATATAATTCTCCATATCTTACACCCCCAGCATTATAGGTTTTGCATATCTCCATACAGGATGCGTTCCCTGCCCGCCTACATTATATATATCACCGGTAAATCTTTTTTTCATATATGAACCGGCTTTTAAAAAGTAAATGTCCTGCTTTTTTACAAGTTCTTCTGCATAATTGTTTGAACTTATATAACCACTTCTTTTTTCAAGCAGATAGTTTGAGCCCTCTAAAACTTTCTCAATCTCACTGTCCTTTGGAAGCGATGTAGTCAGCAATATGTAGTCTGGTGCAGTATCTTCTAACTTTCCGACAACACTTTCAGATAAGGTCTGAGGAAGCATAGAAAACTTTCCAAGCCCCGACGATGTTTTACCCCCTATTCCCTGATACCCAAGAGAATCTGTTAAGTCCTCAATCATATATCGGTCATCATCATCTTCATATCCGAGAATAAAATATAATCCACAATCCAATTTGTTGTTAAAGTGGTATATACCAATGGAAAATGGATCAGTTTTTTCCTCATTTCTCAGATTGACCGACTGTCTTACTTCAAATTCACCAAGTTTACTTAATCTGTCATTTTCTTTTTCTACATCAAGTTTTCCTGCAAAATAATCATCTAATTTTTCCAATGAAAGATATTTAAGTTTCTTCCATTTTTTCCTGTCTTTTGTATCACTTTCAGGACTTTCAACAGTATATAACGGTTTAGGAATATAAAGGTCATTGTCAATAAAAGGAAATCCGTCACTTATTTTCAATTTTCCACTATTAAATTTTTCATATACATTTTGCAAGTTCTTTTCTCCAAACTTTAAAGCTTCTATACAAAAAGCAGAAAAAAGTGTATCTGCACAAAATGTATTTTTGGTGTCGTTTAACATTCCATCACCAAAATGAACACTGGTCTGAAAGCATAATTTATATGCTATATATTTCATACAACCTCTTTTCTTTATTCTGCCAATATATCGTTACATTTGTCTATAATCTCATCTGCTACATCACCCACAACAACATCTGCTGCAACACCTGAAAACTTTACTTTTCCATATCCTCTTGAACCGCTTCCGCCAAGATAGTCATATGACAAAAGCGTCATTCCCTCTTTTAATAAAGTTATATCCTCTATTATCTCATCCTCGTTTTCAACATTGTAGATTAACTGTAACGGAAATGTCGCACCTCTTACTACACGCTCTATCTGACGCGGGTTTGCTTCTGATGTCATCCTGCTTATCGTATTTTCAAATTTTGCCTCAGTCTGACATTGTAGTCCTAACTTTTTTAATTCTGTCCAGTTATCCATTACCATATCTGAAAAAATAAGTCTGCTGTTTTTCAATTTGTCTTTTTTAGCACAGCCAAACAGTCTTAATATATTGTCAGAATCATCATCTGCCGTTTTTTCAATGACATTTGGATTTGGATAAGCCTTTGATAAAAGACTTCTTATCTTTCCCTTAAGGCTGCTTCCCGGTATCATCGGAAAATCACTATAAACATCTCTTATAACAGGCGAATCAATCGCCCCTATCGCTGCAAACGCATCAGATGCTCCTATATGTAATCCTGAAACTACTTCTATCTCTCCCGTTATTTCTATTTTTGCAAACATAAACTACCTCCAATTCATTTTTTATTATAGTCTTACTCAATCTTTTCCACCATTAAATTTATGATATGCCACTATCGATTCCATATATTTACAAAACAGAATACATTTCTGTTTATCATTACCAATCCATTCGATTATTTCAAATATCTTTGCAACTTCTATCAAATTTTTAACTGCTTTTTCCCGTCCGGCTTCATATGCAAATCGCATTTTAAGATACTTAAGTCTTTCCACTATATCTTCATTAAGCTTATCTGACGGATAATGAATCACTTCATTATATATAGTTGATATCATACTAAGAATATTTCTTATTTTGGATGTAGTCAAAATAAGATGATTTTTTTTATCACGCATCAAATTGTTTACTACATCTTCTGCCTTATCCACATAATTTGTTTTTTCTAATACCACTATTTAACCCTCCTTGTCCTATTGTGTATTCTCTAAAGACTTTGTAAATAAATCATTCAAAGAGTACATTATGTTAATTTAATATTCATCTCTTATAAGATACACATATAAGTATATAGCTGCTATAAATTCTTTTCTGTCTTTCTCACACCCTATCCATTTATAAATAGTTGATGAAAAGAAATTAATTTCTTTAATCTGCCCTGCTTCTTTATCCCTTTTTAACGCTTCTTCAAGTCTTGCAAGTGTATATGCAAGTCTCGCAAGATTTATCTTATCATCCTCCATTCCACGAATCAATTCCAAAATCCTATATAAAAATGCTTTTCCTTTTTCTGGAGTTTTCATAAAAAACTTTTTAATGAAATTTAATTTAATCCTTACTACATTATTTTCAAAATCCTTCCACGAAAAAGTCATGTCCTGAGTAAGACTCAAACTATTATTTCCACTTTTCTCCTGTGGCGGTGTAAAAAGCGTTATCGCATTTTTCTCCTGCTTTGTAACTTCATTTCTATATTTCTTTGAACATTCCTCAAGTTCACCCGTAAGCCTTGCCATATTGTTAATAGGATACTTTGCAGGATATATTCCGATTCCACCCGAAATCGTAAGAGTATCTTGTGAAAATTCTTTTAAACTTTTTTGAAGGTCAACCGCAAATCCAACTACATCATCCCAGCTTCCGACTACAAATACATCGTCACCGCCTGAATAAACAATAGTTGCATTTCTTTTTCCTCTTTCTTCTTCCTTTTTATCAGCTATATAAAACTCACCATTTTCAAGAATATAGTTTATATGATATTTAAAAAACATTGACATTTTTCGCGAGAATGTTGCTGTTCTCGAAATTGTCATATATTTTTCTCCATACTTTTTACTTGCAAAACCATTTACAAACGCATCTCCAAGATTATCTACATCTGCACGAAATACCGCAATACGATTTATTCCCTCTGATTTTTTGGCAAGTTCTTCAAAACTGTCTCCTAAAGTGTAATCTCCAACCCACAGATTTTTAACCACTTTAAAACCCGTATAAGATTTATTTTTAGTATATGCTCTGATATAAGAACTATCGTCCTGTTTCATTTTCTCCAGCAGTTCTTTTCTGTTGTCTGCAACAAGGTATCTGCCAAATGGAAGCGGAAGTGCCGTTTTATCATTTGGATTTTCAGTGACTATATAAAATCCTTTATATAATATATTCTGCGACATATCTATCATAGCATTACATACACTACATATATCATCATCTTCCAATAGTTTTGATGCTCTCCTACATACCCTGCATTCACGGGTACCATCTTTTTTACCCGTGGAATTTAATTTTATAATCTGTGCCGCACTGTATCTTTTCATCTTCTTTTGAGATATCATTTTTGACACATTTTTAAAAATTTGTCTGTATGTCCCTTCCGGCTCATTGTGAAGTTCATTTGCACTGCACTCTGCATATCCGCATCCCAAAAACAAAGCAGTTTTAAATTCATCAAGCATCCATTCATTTATTTTTAACTCAAACTCCGCTATCTTCTGTTTTATATTTTCTGTATTTGCCGTTATTATGTAAGCGTGTCCTCCGCCTGAATAGATAAGATTTGCCCTCGACATACCTATATAGTCTAACAGTTCATCAATAAGATTTTCCATAAATATTTCAAGGTAAAAAGACCTTGAACGGAGCATCTTTAGTGCATTTTTACTTGCTATAGTATAAATAAAGTCCTGTATTCCTGACATATCCATACTAAATAACAAAAATACTTTTTTGTCATAAAATCCTGATGCACCCTTAAATAATGTTTCCTTATAATCAGAAATATTATTTTCATCCAGCCATTCCTTTATACTTGCTGCTATCGCCGCCGTAAGTTTAACATGGTCGTATAACGAAATGTCCGCAACCTCAGACTTCATAGTTGATGATGGAATATATGACAACTGTACTTCTAATACTTCAAGCAGTGAATTAAGATAATTATTATCCCATGTAATACCACGAAGATTATTCTCTATTTCATTTACTATTTTTCCATAAAAAACCTCATCAAAACCTGTTGAAACAGATGTCGGATAATTTATGGTTTTGTTTAACTGCTCCGCACTATAACATAATTTTTCATCATTACCATTTAACAGATTGAAAATACTCTGCAATGACATTTCCCTGTCAAATCCGGATTCTTCTTCCTGAGTTTTACGCCTGTCGCTTGCTGAAGCTATATTGTCAGCAATGTATGTAATATATGCCAGTGAATTATTTTCTATCCGGGCATTTTTTAATAATGAAGCATGATGATAAAGCACCTGCTCTAATATCTCCCTGTCCTCAATATGCACAACATCTTTTAAATATTCATATCCGCTTCTGCTGTGATTTCTTCCATCATTATATCTATACAGTAACTTACCAATATCATGCAATAGTGCACCTATTGCCAATTTTACATTTTCTTCTGTCAATTTATTCGCCCCTTTCCTTATGTTCTACACTTATCGCTCCCATACCTATTGAAGACTTAATACCTACCCCGGTATATTCCCCAAGCATAAGAAGATAATTTACAAGATTCACAAGACTTTGTGAACTCTTCACAAGTATCGTTATCTTCCCTAAAAATGCCGGTATTTTCACACCCTCAAGATAAAAAATAGTGCTTCTAAGATTATACTGTGTTATAAAAGTCTTTTCTTCCAGCAAAGCAAGTACCTCATCGTCGTAAACTTCATTGTCACTGCATATGGCATCATGCTTTTTCATCAAACTCCTAAATATCCAATGAATAGTGGGATAATTTTTATAATTTCCATCACTTTTAAATGAAGTCGGTGATAAAAAATTAATCGTAAAAAAATGTCCGTAATCAGTAAAATACTGTTGTTTCATAAAACTTTTCATAGAAATCTGTTCCATCTTTTTACCGATAATCTCAAATTTCATATCACTGTATTTAACATTTATAACTGAAACATCATCTTCCATAAATGGCTTTATAACTTTTTCAAAAGCCTCTTTAGTAGCGGTTAAAATATTCCACCATATATTATTGTCTTTGTATTGTATATATTGGCTATAGGGATTTATCTGATTTTCGTGCAGCCATGCCGCCGTTTTAGAACCCACAACTTCCATTAACACACCTTGAAAAGCCGATGACATACTCATAGAAATTTTTTTATCTGAACCTGATTTTAAACTTAAAACTAATTTTGCTAACATTTAAACCTCCTCTTTTGTCCCCTTATATTATTATTATACAACTCTATGACATTTTGTGCAACTTTTATTTTTTCAAGTTTATATTTTCTGCTTTTTTTATGCAAAAAGACGATTATAATACAACAAAATCCCCTCATAAATTTGCATCTTATGAGGAGATTGCCATATGTTCAAATATAATATTAACTGCTTTATTTTATTCCCTCAAACCTCTCCTTCGCCTCTTTTACATACTCCCCCGCATTTTTTATATTCGCTTCTAGTTCTTCGTCTCTTATCTTTCTTACAACCTTACCCGGATTTCCAAGCACTACCGAGCCGTCAGGCACATCAACACCACCCGTTACAAGTGCACCTGCTCCTATCAGGCAGTTTTTCCCTATCTTACAGCCGTTAAGCAATATTGCACCCATACCGATAAGAGAGCAGTCCCCAATCTCACAACCGTGTATTATCGCACCGTGTCCGACGGTCACTTTGTCACCTATACGAACCGGATACCCCTCATCGACATGAATTACGCAGTTATCCTGAATATTGCTTTTCTTTCCTATATAAACCTTGTCCGCATCAGCCCTTATGGTTGCATGATACCATACATTGACTTTCTCGTCCAAAGTGACATCCCCGATTATATCAGCACTCGGAGCTATATAACAATTTCCTTTTTTTATAACAGGCATAATTCTACTTCCCTTTCCATTCTTTATTTAGTCAAGCGGATATTCACAATCCACTTAAAGCCATATAGTTATTGAATACACTTAATAGCCGGCAAAGTGTTTATTTCACTTCTAAAATATATCTATCATAGACAATTATAACAAAAAAACATAATCACCTCAAATACAAAGTATCTTTTATTTGTTAAAAATCTCCTTTACCACATTGTAAGCAAGTTTTTTTCTGCGAAATTCATCAACAATCCCCTTATTGTTCATCGTTCTTGGTCTTGTGCCAAACCACTCATCACTTATCCTTATATCACAAAACTGCCAGATATAAACACCAATACAGTCTTTATACCCTAATACCGCTGTAAGCTGTTTTCTAAGTGCTTCTGCCTGATACTCCTCCGTCCATTTTGAATCATAATTGTTTCTATATCCGTAAAGACCACCTGCTCCTATCTCCGTTATCATAAATGGTTTTCCCACACCTTTAGTTTCATTTTGCACCCATTTATAAAGGTCATCGAGATATTCATCCGGCTCAGTGTCATGATACCACAGAGGATAAATATTATATGAAACCACATCCGGCAGCTCAAAGCATATGTCCGTCTTAAATTTACAGCTTGCAAATGAACACGGTCTTGATGTATCAAGTTTTCTTATTATGTCAAACTGCTTTTTATAACACTCTTTTCCATACTCCGTGTCACTCGCACACTCATTTAATATCCCCCATATATAAATTGACGGATGATTATAATGTGCCAGTATCATCTCCTCTATCACCTTTTCTGCCTGCGGTTCAAAGTTAGGATTTCTCATGTTCTCCTCACTAAGACCTCTCGCATGATTTTCCTCCCACACAAGTATTCCCTGCTCGTCACATATATCAAGAAAAATCTCATCATTTGGATAATGTGATGTCCTTATCGAATTTTCACCCATATCCTTTACAAGCTCAATATCTGCCGCAATAGCTGCAAATGGGAGCGCACACCCAAACTGTGGATGATCCTCATGACGGCAGACACCTTTTATCCTTATTTTCTCCCCGTTTAAAAGTATTTCTTTTCCCGATACTTTTATCTCCCTGAACCCAAATCTGTCAATAAGGTCATCAAACGCCTTTTCATTTCTTAAAAGTTTAACCTCAATATAATAAAGTTCAGGTGTTTCTGGTGTCCATTCATTTATGTTATCAAATTCCATTTCTGCCTTAACAATATTATTTTTTTCTACATCAATATTTTTTAATATTAAATTTTCTCCTGCCACTTTTACCAAAACATCCACGCTTCTGTTTTCAGAATTTTTTATATCATTCTCTCCATCTGACACACATCTGTTATTTTCACTTATATTTTCTGTCTCATTTATTTTAAAACAAGCTTTATCTCCATATTTATTACCCTTTGTATTTTCAAGATAAATTTCAATCTTTGCTTTCCATTTTCCGTCTGCTTTGTAAGGTGTAACATGAACATTTCTAATATAAACATCTGATATTTGCTCAAGCACTACAGGGCGGCTCACTCCACCATATGACATATAATCATTTGGTATATGTAATGCACTTTTTTCGCTGAATCTGTTATCGGCTCTTACTGTAAGCGTGTGCTCGCCATATGAAAGATTAGTGCACACAGCATCAAATATCGTATATGCATTATAATGTTTTGCAATCTTCCTTCCGTCAAGCCATACTTCTGCTGTGTGGCTTATCCCCTTAAATTCAAGCCTTATATTTCCACCAGTTTTAAATGTCGTGGTATATTCTCCCTCTCCACGATACCCTGCAAACTTCGGATGACTCTCCCAGCAGCAAGGCGTTGCAACCTTAAAATGTTCACCTGCATATTTGCCCACGCAAGGATAAAAATTCCAGTATTTTCCCGTTAATTCCTGCTGTTTTCTAATATTATGTGTATTAAATGTCCTTACCATATCAATCTGCCGCCTTTCTTTGTTAATGCACTCTCTTTATCTTCTCAAAACGAAGATTTTCAAGAATATATATTTTAATAACCATTTGCAAAACTCTCATTATCCTTAATTAAATTGCATAGATAGTAACAATATAATGTTATTTTATTGACGCTATTGTTTCAATGGATTATACTAATAAAAAATTGATATATTCTCATATATCAATTTTTATAATCAGATAAACACAATAATATTTTATACAGCCAGATTTGAATTTTATATATTTTAGGTTATTACAAAACTATCATAACCCGCAATTAACATAACATATAGCCGGTTTCTCCATTATCTATTTCATATATTTTAACGAAAGGACAACAGATAATATATATGATAAACATATTAAAAATAGGCGAAAACGCCACCCATGACTCCACTTTTATCGTGGACAGACCACTTGGACATCCCGCCTACCTTTTACTTTTAATAAAAACACCTGCATCTTTTTTTATTGATGCAGCAAATTCTTCCGAGTTCAAAGTAAGAAATCATTCCACGGATAATTTATTAAACATTCCAAAAGACTGTGCTGTTATCTTTAAGCCATACCAGAAACATCTTTACGGTGCAGTAAGTGACTGCCAATACACTGACAACTGGATGCATATAGACAAGGCTACGCTGTCAATGCCTGATAATTTTCCTTTCGGAAATCCGATACAACTGCACAATCCAGATGATTTCTACAATCTGTTTCACCTGATAAACAGTGAATTTTACGGAAGTGCACCACACAAACAGACAATATTAAATTCACTTACCGATGCCCTTATAAAGATGATAACCGATGAGAGCAAGACCACTGAATTTCCTGATTTATATTACGAACTTGCAGCTTTGCGTGAAAAAATTTATTCGTCACCGCAAAATGACTGGAAAATAAATGATATGGCAAAGTCTTTAAATATAAGCTGCGGTTATCTGCATTACATTTACAAACATTTTTTCAATACAACCTGTATTGCCGATGTTATAGAAAGCCGAATCCAGTCAGCCTGTGAACTCTTGTCCTCCACAAACAAAACGATTGAGGAGATAAGTCTGCAGTGTGGTTATAAAAATGTTGAACATTTTATAAGACAGTTTAAAAAATCACAAAATATTACTCCTGCAAAATACAGAAAAGCTCATATCATCACCCAAAGAATATCTCCATATCGTTCTCAACGGTCGTAATTCCTGCAATGTCAAATTTATCGACGAGCACATCAACGACCTCCGGACTTAAAAATGCCGGAAGTGTCGGACCCAAGTGTATATTTTTTATTCCCAGCGACAAAAGAGCCAAAAGTACAAGTACGGCTTTCTGCTCATACCATGCGATATTATATATTATCGGGAGGGCATTTATATCATCAAGTCCGAAAGCTTCTTTTAATTTCATTGCTATAACTACAAGCGAATAAGAGTCATTGCACTGACCTGCATCAAGTACTCTCGGTATGTCACCTATCATGCCGAGGTCAAGTTTATTATATCTGTATTTCGCACATCCTGCCGTCAGTATCACTGTATCTTTCGGAAGTGCTTTTGCAAATGCAGTATAATATTCTCTGCTTTTTGCCCTGCCGTCACAACCTGCCATCACGACAAATTTCTTTATCGCTCCTGATTTGACTGCATCAACAATCTTGTCTGCAAGTTTTATCACCTGTTCATGTGCAAACCCGCCATAAATCTCTCCTTTTTCTATCTCTGTCGGTGGCGGACACTTCTTTGCGTGTTCTATTATCTCACTGAAATCTTTCTTCTCACCATATCCGCCCGTAATGTGCTTACATCCCGGATAGCCTGTCGCACCCGTTGTATAGAGCCTGTCCTTATAGCTTTCCTTTGGCGGCACGATGCAGTTTGTTGTCATAAGTATCGGACCGTTAAATTTTTCAAATTCATCTTTCTGCTGCCACCACGCATTTCCATAATTTCCGACAAAATTTTCATACTTTTTAAATGCAGGATAAGAGCATGCCGGAAGCATCTCCGAATGTGTATATACATCAACCCCCGTCCCCTTAGTCTGTTCAAGAAGCATCTCTAAATCCCTTAAGTCATGTCCCGACACAAGTATTGCCGGATTTTTTCTAACACCTATATTTACCTTTGTTATCTCAGGTTCACCGTATGCGTCGGTATTTGCCTTGTCTAGAAGCTGCATAACGGCTACACCGTTTTTTCCGACCTCAAGTGCGAGTGACACAAGATTATCTACGGAAATATCATCCCTAAGCGTTGCGGCAAGTGCTTTCTGGATAAAAGCGTCTATCTCAGGATTATCTTTTAAAAGTGCATTTGCGTGCTTTGAATATGCACCGATTCCCTTTATTCCATAAGTGATAAGGCTTCTCAACGAGCGGACATTGTCGTTCTCAGTGTCCATAATACCAACTTCCTTAGCTTTCTTTTCAAACTCACTCTCATCACCGTTCCATAATGCCGCCTCAGGAAGTTTCTCTTTGTCCTCGTCATTAAGTTTTTTTAATAATCTTTCCTTTTCAAGCAATGTATCTTTTATCCTGTTTTTTATCGACTCATTATCAAAATTTGCATTTGTAATCGTTGTAAAAAGATTAAATGTAACCCTGTGATTTACATTCTCATCAACTGCAAGCTTTTTTTCTCTCATTTTCGTTGTCACGGCTGAAAGACCTTTTGTCACATATATAAGTAAATCCTGCATATTTGCTACTTCAGGAACTTTCCCACACATTCCCGATACCGTGCACCCTTTGTTTCCTGCCGTCTCCTGACACTGATAACAGAGCATTCTTGTCTGTTTGCTGTCTTTTACGGCTTCATTTCTTTTTGTAATCTGCTCCATGGCAAAACCTCCATTTTTTCTGTATAACAATTATTATTGTGCAAGAATTTACTGCACAAATCTTTGTTATGAAAATATCATACTTATATAACACAACTTGTTACTGTTACATTATCTGCCATTTCAAAAAAAATATACTACAAAAGGACAAAACACTACTTTACATGCATTTTCCTATACAATAAAAAATGCCATACATTTCTGTATGACACCTTTTATTAAAACTACACCATAATCACAAACTGCAGCTTTTTTCAATAGTTTATTTGCTCATTATATCTTTCATGCTTTTAAGTAATTCCAAATCACTTTCTGTCACTCTCATATTGGAAGTAACAGGTTCTTCATCCGGTCTTTTAACAGTAATCTGAATAATAGTTCCTGCCTCTATCTTCTTTGAAAAAAAGTTTTTAATAAAAGCGGCAAATTTAGGATGATTTGATCCAAATTTATTTTTTGTCTGATTTAATTTCATCATTGTAAGTGGATTTATCATTATGTTTTGCCCTCCATTTCCTCAACTGCATCCATATAACTGTTAAGCCACTCTGACTGCTCAACAATAATTTTTATACTTCATTTCTCTGATGTAAACTGCCACTAAATTTCTTTATAAATTTTCAAATTTTGCAACACCTATTTTTTTCATCCATATATATAACATTACTGATAAAGCAGCAAATACCATATCAACAATTATAACATACATAAACAAACCAATTTTGTACGCTTTAACAATAAACACTAATGCTACCGCAATTGCAAATATCCATCCTCCAAACATTGCTATAAATATATTTAAACTTTGTTTTATTGGAGCCGTCTCATTCGTCCATGTAAGATTTACAAAACTAATCCCAAGCAACATTCCAAATAGTAACATAAACACCATATATAAAATCGGAAGTATAAATAACACTATAAGAGTAACCGGTTTTATATCTGCTCTGAATACTATAAGCATACATATATCACAAAACAATACCGGAATCCCTGTAAAAATAAACTGTACCGCAAGTTTTGCCCTAAATATATCCCATGTTTTTACCGGAAGTGAACGTAGCACCCACAGATTTTTTCCCTCGAGTGATACCGACGGAACAACTATATCATTCATAGCTGCCGTTGCACATATTGCTACTGCAAAAAACAGTGGTATCATGCGTACTGCTTCTTTATCTTGAAATATCGTATCCGCAAAAACTACAAGCGAATGACCTTTCACGATAAATACCCCACCTAATACAAACAGAAACAGAGAGCCAAGCCCACAATTTAACATATAACTCGGACTTGCAAAAAATCGTGCAAATTCTTTTGAGAGAACCGCCGCAAATTGATTTTTCATTTTACTCTTTTTCTCTTTATATCTGACTTTTGAAACAGTATTATTTGATGTAGCAATATTTATAAAGCTGCCTGAAAGCACACGGTATATTAAAGCACATAAAATCACTATCACAACTGTATAGATAAGCATTGCACTTATATCACCCTCACCTATTCTTCCAAACATATATACAGGGTATGCTTTATTTTTAACATTTTCCCCATAAACAACCGCATTAACCATAATTTTATTTATTACTTCCTGTGCTTTAAAAAATACAAAATAATATGCGGCAAAAAATAAAAGTGATGCCAATACAGTAATAAAGCTTTTATTTTTCAATTTTCTGCTTATCTTTGCCACACACCAGCCAAGAATACATGACAATATAAGCACAATGAGTGAAATAATTACTATAAGTAAAATTGAACCTATTACATTTAATACGGTACATTTTGCAACAACCCAGTAAACAATTACGGCAGGCACTATCACTACTGCTGAATACATAAGACCGAGAAGATAAACGCCTGCAAGCCTTGCTATAAGTATCGTTCTTACAGGAACAGGCATTGACAAGAGCAGATCATTGTCCTTTGACATATAAAGACCTGAATATGTATTAAAAACACTGCCAAATGAACCGAGTGATACAGCAACCATACTCATTATAAGAAAATAAAGCCAACTCATATTTACCGCTGCAAACGGTCCGCAGATACCTTTTGAAAAATATGCAAACATTCCTCCCAGCACACCAACCATCATCACTGCATATATGAGCATAAATAATATTGTTGAAACAGTTGAACGCTTTTTATTCTTCTTTGAATCATAAAAATAGCTCCTGAATATCTCCATCATCTGTTTCTTTATAAGAATCCATGTCATTATTCATCCTCCAATTCCAAAAAGACATCTTCAAGACTGTCATCACCTTTTACTTCTTCCATAGTACCAGATTTGATAAGTCTGCCGCCTTTTATTATAGCCACCTTGTCGCAAAGTTTCTCTGCAACTTCAAGTACATGTGTTGAAAAAAAGATTGCTCCGCCATTATCACAAAACTCCCTCATCATTTCCTTTAATAAATGAGATGCCTTTGGATCAAGTCCGACAAAAGGCTCATCCATGATAATAAGTTTAGGATTGTGAAGCCATGCGGAAATAATCGCAAGTTTCTGTTTCATGCCATGTGAATATGCTGCTATCGGCTGGCCAAGATCATCCGTAATCTCAAATATATCCGCATATTTCCTAATGCGTTCCTGCCTTGTGTCGGCATCGACTTTAAAAATATCAGCGATAAAATTCAGATATTTTATTCCTGTCATAAACTCATAAATATCCGGATTATCAGGTATATAAGCAATTTTTTTCTTACATTCAATAGGATTTTTTAAAACAGACTCCCCGTCAACAAAAATCTTACCCTCATCAAACTTCAAAATCCCGACAACAGACTTAAGTGTCGTCGTCTTACCTGCTCCATTATGACCTATAAAACCATAAATCTCTCCCGCATTTATGTGTAGAGAAAGGTCATCAACAGCTTTCTTATCTCCATAAATCTTAGTCAGATTCTCAATCCTTAACATAAAACTCCCTCTCTTTCCTTCTTAGGTAATTGCAAAACAAATTATATACTATATTAAGTATGTATTACTATGCTTTCACAAGTACCTATTATACTTTTCATTTTCATACATATAAAAATATACACTTAAATATACAACACTGTCAAATAAACAAACAAAATCTCCACCAAAATACAAAAAAGTTCACCAATAAAAACTGTACTTACCATACAAAATGCAGGATAATATTTTTATCTCTAAATAAAAAACAGCTTTGAAGAAGGTTTATAATTCTGACCGAAGGGCGTTAGAACATCGCCGGTAAATAAGCGCGCGTATTTTGGCTCACCTATGTACCTCTACGCTATTCTCCGAGTGAAAGCGTCCCTAAGTGCAGAATAATACTCCTTCTTCAAAGCGTCCATTAGTCAAGGTAGTATATTTCTACTTAAAATAATCCAAATTTTTTCTTGTAAGGCTCTGTCTCTACCGACATTACGGTATATCCGGTCTCATCTATAACTGCACGGATTTTATCTTCATCTAATGCTTCCTCTGAGATTATCTCCGTTCTTTTCTTACTGTGTGATGAAGAAACTTTCTTTACATCAAATGACTTTCTTATTACATCATTTACATGACTCTCACACATTCCACACATCATTCCATCAATTCCTACTATTGTCTTGACCATAACTTTTTCCTCCTGTTCCTGTTTTTTTGCATTATATCAGACTTTTTCATATTATGTCAGATACTTTCATAATCAAAAAAACATATACTATTTACATTTTTTTATATTAACAAAGTTTAACCGCAATGCGTTTGTTACAACACAAAAGCTTGATAAACTCATTGCCAAAGCACCAAACATCGGATTTAATGTCCAGCCGAATATCGGTATCCATACACCCGCCGCAAGTGGTATTCCGATAATATTATAAATAAATGCCCAAAACAGATTTTCATGTATATTTCTGAGCGTAAATCTGCTGAGTCTTATAGCTGCCGGCACATCACTTAATCTGCTCTTCATAAGAACAACATCTGCCGCATCCATCGCTATGTCCGCACCTGCCCCGATGGCTATTCCTATATTTGCCCTTGTAAGTGCAGGAGCATCGTTTATTCCATCACCTACCATAGCAACTTTGCCCTGTCCCATCAGTTCTCTTATAACACTTTCTTTTCCATCAGGAAGAACTCCTGCTATAACCTCGTCAACTCCTGCCTGTGCTCCGATGGCTTTCGCCGTTCTCTCGTTATCTCCCGTGAGCATGACAACCCTTATTCCCATATCTTTTAAATCTTTAACTGCCGCCGGGCTGTCCTCCTTTATCGTGTCAGCTACCGCAATCAGACCACACAATTTATTGTCCTGTGCAAAAAGAAGCGGTGTCTTTCCCTCTTTTGCAAGTTCTTCTGCTTTCTGTCTTATCTCGTCTGATACATTTATCTGTTTGCTTATAAATTTAAAACTTCCTCCGGTTATCGTACCGCCGTTATACGGTGCCGTAAGACCGTTTCCCGGAAGTATCTTAAATCCGTCAACTTCATCTGCCTTTATATTTCTGCTCTCCGCTTCATTTACAACAGCTTTTGCAAGCGGATGTTCACTTTTTGCCTCAAGCGAATAGGCAAGTTTTAACAGCGACTTATCATCATATCCTGCCGTTGGTATCATATCTGTCACCTTGGGCTCGCCCATAGTTATCGTACCTGTTTTATCAAGTGCAACTATGTTTACACGACCTGTCTCCTCGAGCGAAACCGCCGTTTTAAACAAAATACCGTTTTTGGCACCAACACCGTTACCTACCATTATGGCAACAGGTGTCGCAAGACCTAATGCACAAGGACAGCTTATTACGAGTACAGAAATTCCTCTTGCAAGTGCATAACCGGCTTCTTTTCCTGCAATCAGCCATACTATCGTTGTTATTATCGCAAGCACAATAACAACCGGCACAAACACTCCCGACACTTTATCAGCTATCTTTGCGATAGGTGCTTTTGTCGCAGCTGCATCACTCACCATTTTTATAATTTGTGATAATGTAGTATCCTCGCCTACTCTTGTGGCTTCGCACTTGATATATCCTGACTGGTTAATCGTCGCAGCCGATACCATGTCTCCTACTTCCTTATCGACAGGTATGCTTTCTCCTGTAAGTGCCGACTCATTTACGGCACTGTTTCCCTCGATTATACAGCCGTCAACCGGAATATTTTCTCCAGGTCTTACAACAAAAATATCACCTTTTTTCACACGCCTTACCGCAACTGTCTTTTCCTCACCGTCAATCAGTACAACTGCCGTCTTAGGTGCAAGGTTCATAAGACCTTTAAGTGCATCCGTAGTCTTTCCTTTAGAGCGGGCTTCAAGCATCTTACCAACCGTGATAAGCGTAAGTATCATAGCCGCAGATTCAAAATAAAAATCCATCATATAATTCATAACGGCTTTCTCATCACCTGCAGCCTGTGCACCTGTCATTGCAAACAGCACATACACACTCCAAACGAATGATGCCATAGAACCGAGTGCCACAAGCGTATCCATATTAGGCGAACGGTTTATAAGTCCTTTAAATCCGTTTATAAAAAAATGCTGATTTATTATCATAATTATCGCCGCAAGAATCATCTGCAAAAGTCCCATTGCGACATGATTTCCCTCAAACCATTTAGGAAGCGGCCAGCCCCACATCATATGCCCCATTGAAAAATACATAAGTGCTGCCAAAAAAAATATTGATGCTATAAGTCTCTTTTTCAATACAGGTGTGTCCGTATCCTCAAGTCCGGTATCTGCACCTGTTGCACCTTGCGACTCGTCACCATTAACAGACGCACCATAACCCGCCTGCTTAACAGCCGAAATAATAGTCTGTGCATCAGCATCACCCTCGACTCCCATCGAATTAGTCAGCAGACTGACCGCACATGAAGTAACACCGGGCACTTTCAAAACTGCTTTTTCAACTCTTGCACTGCACGCCGCACAATGCATACCCGTAACTTTAAACTGTTCCATTTTGTCCTCTCTTTCTTACTTTATAAGCTTTTGCAATGTCACCATCAACTCATCCACAACCTCATCTTTTCCCTCCCTTATGTCTCTGACAACACAGGAATGGATATGATTTGACAAAAGTTCTCTGTTGAAAGCATTTATCGCCGCACCAACCGCCGCCGACTGGATAAGAACATCATTGCAATAAGCATCGTTTTCTATCATCTTTTTTATTCCTCGTATCTGTCCCTCGATACGGCTCAGACGATTTACAAGCTTCTTTTTGTCTTTCTCTGCACGCTCTGTCTTTTTTGCATCACCACCACAACAGCAGCATTTTACCTCAGTATTATTATTACCATTTATCTTATTTTGTTCCATATATACTAATCTCCATTTCTGCATATGCTTTCTCATATTAATCCTAATTCCTGCATTGCTTTTTGTGTATATCAAATTTATACAAAGCCCAAATCTTAAGCATGAAAATTTTTAATTTTCAAACCACAAATACCCCTACAGGGTATATATCATGTTTTTCACAATATATACCCTGTAGGGGTATCTTGTCAAGCGTTATTATTGATATTTTTTATCACTTGTCTTTCAATTATTATATTTTATCATACACAAAGTCTGATTATCAGGTCATTGTCCTGTCAAGCATTTTCTAAACATCTTATCTTTACTTTCTCTATCAAAAAAACTCTGCCTGCTTACATTCCAGCCGGTTTTTACCCGGCATTTACTCGTTTTTCATCCTCCAGTCAATGCACCTTTGCAAATAATCAACATATTCAGGATTTTGGCACATTTCCTTTCCGTGTGTATCAGAAATCTTTGCAACATCGGTCGCATTGCACTTTGTCACTTTCATAACAATATTAAGTGCTTCCTCGTCTGTGTCATTTGAGATAAATGTTCCAATACCAAATGCTACATTTATCTTTCCGTCAAAATATCTTTTTATCCTGTCGGCACGCTCAAAATCAAGACTATCACTAAAAAGCAGAGTTTTCATTTTCGGATTAATGCCAAGTTTCTTATAATGGGCTATCATCTTATCACCCCACACTATAGGGTCACCGCTGTCATGACGCACACCGCTGAAAAGTGTCGCATATGTCAACTGGAAATCTCTTAAAAAGCAATCGGTCGTGATAGTATCAGTAAGTGCAGTTCCATTGAGCACCCCGTACTCTTTTACCCACGCATCAAGTGCATACCAGTTTGAATATGCGGGATTATGTTTTTTATTGCCCTGTCCGGAACACATTATCCACTCATGAGCCATAGTTCCGACCGGAGTAAGTTTGTGCTTTTTTGCAAGATATACATTTGATGTTCCCACAAATGCTGAATTTTCCGACTTGACGCTGCTTAATTCCTCAATGGCATATTCCTGTGCCTGTGCAGATAATCTTCTGCGAAGCCCAAATTCCGAATAATTTCCAAGTCGATATTCTCCACTTTCTATCTTCTGTTTCTTTTCTGCAAGCCTTTTTCTGAAGCTGTCAAAAAGACTTTCATAATCATATGCCATTCTAAAATATACTTCATTTACTATTGCAAGTGTAGGGATTTCATACATGGAAGTGTTGAGCCATGTTCCAGCCGTTTCTATTGAAAGACCACACTCCCCGTCCGTAGTAATCTCAAAATCCTCATATCTGGGCTGCCATAATCTTAAAAAATCAACATACGAGCCCTTTATCCATTTGATATTGTCAAGGTAAGTAAGTTCCTCCTCCGTAAATCTAAGATTACAGAAACCTTTAATCTGCTCTCTGATTTCCTCAATCATCTCCGTACTAAAAAACACATCTTTATTTCTGCACTTAAAAGTCCAGGTTGTCTTATAGTCTGAAAACTGGTGATAAATCGCCTGTCCCATTGAAAATTTATACATATCCTGCTCAAGCAGTGATGTTATTATTTGATGTAATCTCATTTCTTTCCTCATTTCTTAGCAATTTGCAGCAAAGCACAAATATTTAAAAACTTTTCATTTATCAAGTTCTTTTAAAACTTCATTTTCCAAATTTCTATTTACTAAACATCTTAAAATATTCCTGTGCTTTTTGTAATGATACATCCAGCTTCTTTTGAAGTCTTATCAGAATTTCCTCTTCTGAAAGCCCAAATTCATGACCTGTTTCAATGATTTCCTCTGCCCTTCCCTCAGTTCTTGTTTCTTCAAATACTGTACACATATCAACACTTCCTTATTACATTTTATAAAAAATGTTTTATCTACATAAAAATTATCATTTTCTATAACTGATTCAAAACTCTGTTTTCCTATTGCTACAACTTTTTTTGCCATATGCACCCTCCTTAATATTTTTCAATACGGATATTCGCAAATATTCA